>Ga0116170_10000043_pt1 | contig 109985 bp, 57 predicted proteins | sample AD_JPNHW1_MetaG_FD_89797 | JGI IMG/M metagenome (GOLD analysis project Ga0116170, IMG submission 89797) | Active sludge microbial communities of municipal wastewater-treating anaerobic digesters from Japan - AD_JPNHW1_MetaG | ecosystem: Engineered > Bioreactor > Anaerobic > Digestate | place... | reverse complement strand
CAGCTATTCAAAGAACGAAAATTAAAACATCTTAAAAATCAAGCTTCTATATACGGATTTCAACTAGTACCTATAAATTAGTTTCTTAAGAGTGATTGAGTGATTGAGTGATTGAAAATGTGCTAATGTGCTGATGTGCTAATTTGAAAATTTTGAATTTTGTATTATCGTTTCTCGCTATTCGCTATTCGCTAATATCTAATCCCTTCTTTGAACTTTAAATCATCGTTTCTCGCTATTCGCTATTCGCTGATATCTGATCCCTTAGCCAATTGAAAAATCAGTGATTAACAGTAATACTGTCGACCAGGTATTTTGTATCGCCACGCCACCAGAGGACACCGTTTTTCTCCTGATAATGAAGGGTCATAAAATATCCCTGCAGTTGTTCCATTTGTTTGGCAACTTTCTCATTCGACACGGAGAAGAAGAACTTTTCAGAGGCCAGGGTAACATTTTTATTGCTCTGAACGCTGCTCAAAATAAGTTCACCCTCATAGGTTTTGAAAATAACGCCCCGGTAGGAGAATTTCTGAAGCAGCCCGGCCCGGTGCCCGACAGAATAGGTGAAATAGAATTTCCAGTATATAAAGATGGCGCCGATTATTACGACCACCGTAATAAACCAAATCAAAAATTTTCGCATTTCAGCATATTTTTAGGTCTATACAAACATACAAACTCGGGTCGGATTTATAAATAATATTGTTCATTTTTTTCGAAATCATATCGGAAATCAAAATAATTTCTGAACTTCGCATGTTTCAAAATCCTACCGCATGGATTCACATTCTACGAATCTCACCTCCGTTTTTGAATCAGCCATTCGTAAAAACTGGGAGTTTATGTCGCTTTCGGATTACGGTGGAGAAACGAACACCTACCGGGAAGTAGGGCAAAAGATTGCCGGGATACAGGCCGTTTTCAGGGATTACGGGATCCGCAAAGGGGATCACATTGCACTGTTGGGGAAGAATTCTGCATCCTGGGGGATCATCTATATTGCCACAGTCACTTATGGCGCCGTAATTGTACCGATCCTTCCCGATTTCAAACCGGCCGATATTCACTACATCGTAACCCATTCTGATTCGGTGCTGCTTTTCGTCGAGGATACCCTTTTCAAGGACCTGGATTTTGGTTCGATGCCTGTGCTCCAGGCATCCCTAAGGATACAGGACCTCACGGTTCTTGCCGAACGCGGAACACCTGTTGTATGCCGCCGGATAGATACCACACTAATCACACGGGAGCAAATTCTCTTTCCTTCTTCCAACCCGGAAGATATTGCTGTCATTTCTTATACATCAGGAACTACGGGGTTTTCGAAAGGAGTTGTTCTTCAACACAAGAGTTTGTTGGGAAATATCCTCTATGCCCAAAGGAATATGCCGCTCAATCCGCGCGACAAGATCCTCTCCTTCTTACCCCTGGCCCATACCTATGGTTGCGCGTTTGAATTTCTCTTTCCGTTTACCCTGGGCTGCGATATCACCTTCCTGACCAAAACCCCGTCGCCCAAGATCATCATGCAGGCCTTCCAGGAGATCAGGCCCTCCCTGATCCTGTCGGTTCCGCTGGTCATCGAAAAGATCTACAAGTCGCAACTGATCCCGGCCCTGCGAAAACCTGCCATTGCGGTCATGATCCACATTCCGCTTCTCAACAAGATCATTTACAAAAAGATCCGTGAGAAAATGTATGGGGTTTTTGGAGGCAATTTCAGGGAACTGGTCATTGGTGGAGCTCCTTTTAACCCGGAAGCAGAACGATTTTTCAGAAATATGCGATTTCCGTTCACGGTGGGGTACGGCATGACTGAATGTGGTCCGCTGATCTCTTACGCTTCCTGGAAAACCACGGAAATGGGAGCTTCAGGCCGTGTGGTCGATGAACTGGAGGTAAAGATCGACTCCGACGATCCCTTCCACAAATCGGGAGAGATCATGGTTCGCGGAAACCATGTAATGCTGGGTTATTACAAAAATGAAGAAGCTACTAAAGCAGTAATCGATGATGCAGGATGGCTTCATACCGGCGACCTGGGGGTTATGGATCACAAAGGCAATATCTTTATTAAAGGGCGCAGCAAAAGCATGATCCTTGGGGCCTCGGGGAAAAACATCTATCCCGAGGAGATAGAAGCGATGCTGAACAACCGGTTCATGGTGATGGAATCGCTGGTGATCGACCGCGACGAACGGCTCATCGCCCTGATTTATCCCGATTATGACGCGGTTGAAAAAGCCGGACATAAGCGCGAAGAACTTCCCACTGTATTTAAGGAATATCTGCACGATCTGAACCACCGGCTTCCGAAATACATCCGTGTGGTCGACTTTGAAATCGTTCCCAATGAGTTTGAAAAGACACCCAAGAAAAGCATCAAGCGGTTTCTTTACAAATAACAAGCGGACTAGCGGACAAGCAAAAATGCAATAGTACCGTGGTGAAATGGTGCCATGGTGCCATGGTGGCATGGTTAAATGAATTCAAAATCAGGCATTAGGCATTGGCCATTAGCCATTAGGGAAAAAATTCACTCATTCACTCAATCACTCAATCGATAAATCAATCATTCAGTCATTCAGTCAATCAATCATTCAATCAATAAAGTTTCAGTTTTTCTGTTTCAATATTCAAAAAATTAAGTAACCTATGAAGAACTCTGTTTTGCGTTGTTTTTGCCTGATTGTCCTATTCCTGCTGCCTGTTGCGGCCACCCTGGCTCAGGAGTTCAAGATGAACGAGATGCCTCCGTTTGATCCGAAAGTAAGAACGGGTGTGCTGGATAACGGAATGCGTTATTTTATCCGGGCCAATAAACTGCCTGCCAACCGGGGTGAATTCTACATTGCGCACAATGTAGGCGCCATTCAGGAGGAGGATGACCAGAACGGGTTGGCTCATTTTACCGAACATATGGCCTTCAACGGTACGGCCAATTTCCCCGGCAAAGGACTTCTCGATTACCTGGCCACCATCGGTGTGAAATTTGGCACGAATGTCAACGCAGGCACCGGACTGGAACGAACCGTTTACAACCTGTCGAATGTTCCCCTGACACGTGAAGGAATCATCGACACAGCCCTGCTGATTTTGCATGACTGGTCGAATTATATCTCCTTTGAATCCGCCGAGATTGAACTGGAACGCGGTGTGATCCGGGAAGAATGGCGGATGTATGGTTCAGCGGGTGAACGCATGAACAATGAACTTGCCCCGATCATCTACCAGGGATCGAAATATGCAAAGCGGAACGTCATTGGCGATACGGCCGTCATCAACCATTTCAAACATGAAACCATCAGGAACTTTTACAAGAAGTGGTACCGGACCGATCTGCAGGCAATTGTTGTAGTCGGCGATTTCGATGTGGATGCGGTGGAAGCCAAGGTAAAAAAACTGTTCAGTGCGATTCAGAAAGTAGAAAATCCTGCGCCCAAGGAGGAATACGATGTTCCTGACAACACAGATCCTTTGATCGGCGTGGCTTCCGACAAAGAAGCAACCGCGACAATCGTGAACGTAAGCTTCAAGCACAAGGCCATTCCCGAAAATGACAAAAATCTGGGATACATGCGGCTACAATTGATCCGGTCGCTGATCAATTCCATGTTTGGACAGCGCATGACCGAACTTGCCAACAAGGAAAATCCGCCGTTCCTGTTTGCCCGGAGTTATTACGGATCCTTTACCCAGACCAGGGATGCCTTTACCGCAACCGCTCAGGCATCAAACAACCAGTCGCTTACGGCGCTAACGGCTTTGCTGACCGAGATGAACAGGGCCGGAGTTTACGGCTTTACGCCCGGTGAGTTCGACCGCGCCAAGGCAGATATGAACCGGCAGTATGAGTCGCGGTACATGGATCGCGACAAGCGAAAAAACCGGGAGCTGGTTTATCCCAATATAGCCTGGTTTATGAATCGAACACCCAATCCGGGTCTTGAGTTCGAGTACAATTTTGCCATGGCCGAACTACCCGCGATCACCCTGGAAGAGACCAACGCGGAGGTTAGAAAATACCTGCGTAAAGACAACCAGATCATTACGGTGACTGGCCCCGACAAGCCCGGGGTGACCCTTCCCTCCAGGGATGAGATCCTGAACGTAATCCAGACCTGCAGTATGATGAAAATCGATCCTTATGTGGATGCGCTTTCATCAAAAAAACTGATTGAGCGGCAACCGACACCCGGCACGGTTGTCAAATCGACCGATAACGAGGCCTTTGGCACCACCGAATGGGTTTTATCGAATGGCATCCGGGTGATTTTCAAACCTACTGATAACAAAGAAGATGAATTGATTATCCGCGGATTTTCACCCGGTGGGATCAGCCTGCTCCGTGATGACCTGGTCCATCCGGCCGAACTCTTTTCCAGCGCGGTAAACCAGATGGGACTCGGACCCTTTTCAAGGACCGACCTGATCAAGCTTCTTGCCGGTAAACGAGCCAGCCTCCAGCCCGGACTTTCGAGCGAACAGGAAATGATCAATGCACGAACCTCCCCAAAAGACCTGGAAACTGCGCTCCAATTGATCTATGTCTTTTTCACCAATCCCCGCTGGGATGAAACCGATTTTAAGACCTGGCTTGACCGGTTGAAATCGAATTATATCAATGCCGCAGCTGAACCCCGTTCGGCTTTCAGCGATACCATCGCGGTGATGATGAGCAACCACCACCCGCGTGCTGTTCCCATCTCCTATAAAACCCTTGACGATATCACCCTGGACAAACTGAAAACGGTTTACAAGAAATCCTTTGCCGACGCGGGATCCTTCACCTTCCTTTTTGTCGGGAAGATCGATCCGGCCGGCCAGAAATCCCTGGTCGAAAAATACCTTGGATCACTGCCTACCGAGAACACGAACAAAAAATGGAAGGATGACGGTGTAAGGCCCCCGGCCGGCAAGGTTGTCAATGATTTTAACCGGGAAAACAAAACACCGCGCACTTCTATCTTCGTGAACTTCAACGGCCCGGTCGAATATACACCGGCTAATAAATTACTCGGAGCAGCCCTCCGTCACATCCTGGAACTTCGGTATGTACAGTCGATACGCGAAGATGAAGGGGGAACTTACAGTGTCAGGGCATCCTGGAGTCTCGAAAGATATCCGGAACCGGGGTTCCTGCTGAATGTCAGCTTCGACACCGATCCGGCAAAAGCCGACAAACTCCTCGGAATCGTCCACCGTGAAATCAACAAAATCATTGAAAAAGGCCCGACCGACGTGGATCTGCAAAAAGCACGTGAATACCTGTTAAAGCAACGGCCTGAGGATATGAAAGAAAACAGCTGGTGGTCCAATATCCTGTTCGATCAATATTTCTACGGATTAAATTATCTTACAGGCTATGAGAAAATGGTACTGGGACTGAACCTGAAATCGATTCAGGAATTTGCATCAAAAACACTGAGCAAAGGCAATGAAGTACAGGTGGTCATGAGACCTGTTGTAAAGGAATGAGGGTATGAGGGTATGAGGGTTTGAGGGAATAAGGAATTTCCATTCTTTTTATTACTTTTACCTGAAAAATAGATTTTATGGAAACAAAAGGATTTAAGAACTGGTGGTTCCTGGCTCTGAACGGACTGGTGCTGCTGATTTTCGGGTTGCTGATACTGTTCTTCGACCAGGAACAGATCAAACAACTAATCCATTACTTCGGAATCATCGTATTGGTTATCGGTGCGATTTTGTTATTGTTCGGCATCAACAACATCAGGCGGGATAAATCGGGGACCGTAATTCTCATCGAGTCGATCGCCGCAATCGCGATCGGGCTGGCATTTATATTTTACCCGCAGGCATCGCTTGCCCTGTTCCTGATCATGACCGGTATCTGGATCATCATCGTCGGGATCATTCAACTGGTAATCCTGGTTAACATCAAGCGCATGCTCAACAATAAGAATATCCTTCTTATTAACGGGTTGTTGACGGTCGGACTGGGTGTTGCCCTGCTTTTTAATCCCTTTTTATGGGGGGTATTCCTGATCAAACTAATCGCGGTGATGGCAGCCTTATTCGGTTTGGTTCTGATCTATTTTTCATTTATCCTGCGTACCGTTAAAAAGATTGAGGAGACCGAAAAAACAGTTACCCCGAACAACTGAACATGAAGCGGATAACAGGCCTGATATTGATATTTTATCTGGTGGCAGGATGGGTTCAGGCACAACACTATTTCACCCGGACTTACACCGTTGCCGACGGACTCCCGGCTACTCCGGTATTCAGCCTCACGCAGGATACTTCAGGGGCTATGTGGTTTGCCACGAGATCGGGAATATCAAGTTATGACGGAACAGAATGGAACAACTACACCCGTAAGGAAGGGCTAAGCTCCTTCGGGTATGCCTGGGTTTATTGTGATGAAAAAGGGATGATCTGGGCCTTCCCGAATAACGGCGATCTGATTGCGGATTACTTTGACGATAAGGGCTGGCACAGGTACCCGGCCACCGGATCACCTGCCTGGGCCAATTCCTATTGTGATTTCGGGATATACTATGAGGACGGGGCTCCCGTGTTGGTTGCAGCATCCTATGATTCCGGAATATTTATTTGCCGGAACCGGAACTGGCGCCACCTGAGACCCGGAATAGAAATTCCCTGCAGGAACTTCTTCGGGTTGAGCATCCATAACAATCAGATCTATTGTGCCACGAACCAGGGTGTTTATGTCATCAAAAAGGATAAATGGTATCCTTTTGCACCGAAAGCCAAACTACCTTCAATGGATATTGTCGCCGTCCTGGCTGTCAAAAATCCGGCTCCTTCAGATCCAAGGGTGCGGGTATGGCTTATGGGTGAAAACTGGATTGGGTATATCAAGGAAAACCGGTTTACGCAGATTGTCCCGGATTACAAATTCAGCCTCCGGCAACAACGCGAATACTCCTTTATCACTGCTGATAAGGTTGGGAATATCTTTTTCGGAAGTCCATATTATGTCTATTATTATCGAATTTCCTTTGACAAATTATTGATTTTTAATCACAAAAACAGTCTTATCTCCGAAGGGGCTACTGCTGTTTTAATGGACCGGGAGCAAAACACCTGGTTTACCGGATACCGGGGAATCACCTGTATTCCGGCGCCCCGGTTCGTGCACTATACCATAAATGAAGGACTTTACGACAACGAGGTTTCGGCTGCGTTAGAACTCAGTCCCGGAGTCTTTGTATTCGGGCACAACGGGGTACTCTCCTTTCTGAAGAATGACAAATTCGATTACCTCAATCTCGATTACAAAGGATCCAGCGGAATCCATGAAACCAGGATCATGGATCTGGATTTGGACCGGTCCGGGAATCTCTGGGTCGCTGCTTCTTCATTAGGCATTGCAAGGATTGATAAAAACAGAAAGATCACCTGGTATAAGCCCGATTATTCCAATCGGCAGACCTATGGTTCGGTGCTGGTTGCCGGCGATGGAACCCTTTATGCCGCTTCTCTCGACCGGGTATACAGGTTTCAAAATGATCATTTTGAGCGGATGAACATTCCGATCGACACACTTTTTAAAATACGAAAACTGTTCAGGGGCAAAGGAAAAAGTATCTTTATAGGCTCTTTAATTTCGGGGCTGATCGAACTGAAACCAGATGGCGCCCTGAAATCTTACCTGGCTCATGAAAAAAACGGCAACAGCATTTTTTCATTTTACCTTGATTCACAAGACCGTTATTGGGTCGGAACCGCGGATGGTTTATACCGGATTGAGGGCTCAGGTCTGGTAAAATATCTAAAGGGAGATTTTCGCATCGATGATCCGGTGTACCTGATCCTTGAAGATGATCTGGGTCGTCTCTGGTTCGGGACCAACGCTGGCATTTATCGCTGGGATGGCGGCCGGCTGGATCATTTCATGATTAAAGACGGACTCACCGGGCTCGAAGTGAACCGGGATGCCGGTTTCATCGATACCAAAAACAACATCTGGTTCGGAACCATCAACGGGGTGACCATTTTCCAGCCCGAATATGATTACGACCTGCGCCAGGTACCACCTCCCAGGATAACCCTAAAATCCATGCTGATCAGGTCTGATACGATATTGCCATTTGATAATGTGACCCTTTCCTCAGATCAGAATACACTCAATTTCAATTTCAGAGCGGTATCGTTCATTGATGAAGGACAGGTTTTCTACAAATGTTTTTTAGAGGGGTATGATCAGGACTGGTCGGCCGAGTTCCACCACGTCGACAATGTTTACCGGTATAATAACCTGCCACCCGGAACTTATCGTTTTCACGTGAAAGCTCGGAATGCACTTGGTATCTGGAGTGAACCCGTCAGTTCCGGAACCATCCGGATCCGGCAGCCTTTCTATTTTCAAATCTGGTTTTTAGGTATGTGCCTGTTAGGTCTCGGTTTGATCATCTATGCCATTGTGAGATATTTTCTGATGACACGCTACAACATGCGGTTGGAGCAAACTGTGGCGGAACGAACCAACGAACTAAGGCTGTCAGAACAGAAGTTGCTGCAAAGCAACCAGGCTAAAGACCGGTTTTTCTCAATCATCGCCCACGATCTGAAGAATCCCTTCAACGCCATCCTGGGGTTTCTGGATGTACTGACCGATAAAAGTTATCTCCTTACGAAACAGGATCAGGAACGGATCATCGGGAACATAAAAAATGCTGCCAACCATACAGCTGATTTGCTGGAGAATCTGTTGGCATGGTCGCGTACCCAAAGAAAGGAGATAACCCTGAACCGCGAAACTTTTGATCTGACCGTGTTGGTCAAGGAAAACCTGAGGTTGATGGAACCTTCAGCAAAAAACAAAAACATCACACTCGACCTGACTAACGGAGGATCATTCACTGTTTTTGCCGACCGCAATATGATTAACACCGTGGTGCGTAACCTCCTTACCAATGCAATTAAGTTCACCTTTCCCGGGGGGCATATCCGGGTCACCATCCGGCAAAATCACGAGGAGATCCTTACCACCGTTACTGATAATGGGTGTGGAATGTCGGAACAGATTGCCGGAAAACTATTTAAGCTCGATGAACAGGTCTCTTCCCCGGGTACGAACAATGAAACCGGAACAGGTCTGGGGCTGATCCTTTGTCATAACTTCATCTCCCTTCATCAGGGCCGGATGTGGGTCGAGAGTGAACTGGGTTTAGGTAGTTCTTTTCACTTTGCCCTGCCGTTATCGTGAACCCGAACCTTCCGGTTCAGGCAGTATACCGTTTATTGAAAGACCACCTTTACCCGTTCTGTGGCCTCCGCTGAACTGAATTTCAAGATACAAACGGCCTCTGTTCCAAGGTTACCGAAAATCTGATTACGGTCGACGGTCATAGTATAAGTCCCCGGTTTCTTATCTTCCAGTATTCTTGAATAAAGCACTTTTCCCGTGATGTCGGTAAATTCAATGGTAACCGATGACGCCTGCTGCAGCCGGTATGCGATATTCAACCTATCGGAGCAGGGATTCGGAAAGACTTTTATCTTTTGAAGCAATCCGGCTACGCCTGGTTTTACCGAAATGATGGTCGAATCGTATCCCCCGGAGAGGCAATAGACGGCTCCGTTGCGGCCGCCGATCACTGCCTCCATGGTGCTGTCACCCACAATATCCGGGATGGCATCAAGGGCATCGATGGGGGTGCTGCTCCCCGTTTCCTCCAGGATCTCACCATTGGGGCCATTTAAAAAATAGACTCTGTTATCCTGGTAAAGGGTTCCGATACAGGCATCATTGTAACCATCGAAAGTGATGTCGCCCATATTGGTCACATTCCACGATTTATCCGACAGGGGCTGTTGCCAAATCAGGGTGTTGGTGTATCCGTCGACAATGACTCCTTTGGCGCCGCTGAAACCAACAATGAAATCAGGATGGGTATCCTTGTTGACATCGCCCATATCTTCAAACCGAAGTAGCAGGGTATTGCTCTGGACCACGCAGGTACTGACCTGATTACCCGAAACGGCATTGTGAAAATGCACCAATCCTTCAAAGTTGCCTGAGGCCACATCGCGGATCCCGTCGCCCGTTACATCATCGATCTGAATTAAGGCCCAAACGGATGTTCCCTGCGGGTATGAGGTCCAGAGAATGGAACCGGTAGCCCCGTTGATGCCGTAGACTTTCGATTGGGTTTCGTTAGCATTGGAGGCACCGGCGACCACATCGGGTTTCCCGTCGTTGGTGAAATCATCGACCCCGATCACCGAAAAAACAGGTCCACCGGTCGGGCAAATCCAAAGCGGTAACCCGGTAAGGCCGTTCAGACAAAATACACAACGGGGGCCGGTATCGTTTCCGTCGTCACCTGCGCAGGCAAGTACATCATTAACGCCGTCGTTGTTATAATCGTACTTGTTATCGACCTGGTAAACCCAACCACCGTCACCGATTGTATGGGTGTCGTACTGCCACAGCGGCGTTCCGGTTTTCCCCGACAGGACCCGGATGGAACGATCGCCCCCGGTGGTTCCGATTACCACATCTTCATAACCGTCGTTGTTGATATCCTGGATGACAGAAAGCGTATTTTGGCTGTAAACATTTCCCGAATAGATCTCGGTTTCCCACATTAAATCCGCTTCCCCGGAAGAATTTCCGTTCAAACATCTGACATAATTATCTTCGGAGCATATAATGACATCGTCGACGCCATCACCTGTAATGTCACCGATCGGATGGATGGCTTTTGGACTGTTATCAAATCCTGCTGTGATCAGATAGCTCCATAACGGCGTACCGAGCGGGTATTGCGTATCAACGCCCGAACCCGTCAGGTCGACCGGGAAGGGATTCTGGGTGGGGTCATTCGACCCGATATTCAGAATACCCGAGTAAAGATCACCGGCTTCCGGGTGAAACCAGATGCCGATCAGGGATGTTTGCAGGGGTGTAAGCGAGATCGGCAGAACAAGATCCTGGTCGATAATGAAATGGGGATCATCTATCGACAGGGATGAGATTACCAGGTTCTGGTTGCCGTCGTTGGTGACGGGCAGGTACCACCGGCTGTAGGATCCCATCCGGCGCTGTCCCCAGTCGTGCGAGGTTTGCTGAATATTCAGGTGTGGTCCCGTAAAGACAGCATTTCCCGTCAATGTCACCGTAACTGACGGATGTATGGGGTCGTTCGAATTGATGTTGACCGAGGTGTTCAGGGGACCTGCGGTAACCGGTTGGTAAATCAACGGAACATTGATTGAGCCTCCGGGCGTTATGGTAGCAGGCAGGGAGAGGGTTGTGGAGATAGGATCTCCGGTGAGAATATCGATACTGGTAATGCTCAGATTAGCGGTTCCGGTATTCTGCACCTGGCAGTTCCATGATGCCGAACTGCCTATTGCCACCGTCCCGTAATCGTGTGAAGTAACCGGGACATTGATCGCCGGGGTTCCGGAGCCCAACAGGTCAACCTTGTAAAGGATACTTCCACCTCCCAACGGACCGTCGCAGTACCACAAATAGGTTCCGTCGTACACGATGCCCGATGGCTTTGAGCCTTGTGAGGCATGACTCTCCAGCACAGTTCCGGTTGACGATACTTTGTAGAGCATATTGGCATTGTAATCGGCAATCCAGAGGTTGCTGCCATGCATGCAAATATCCCAGGGTTGGTTTGCCGGCGGGGTGAATTGTGACAATACCGTTCCGGAGGAATTGATGTGATACACCGTTCCCGGATCAGGATAATAGGTACACACCCAATAACTTCCGTTATCATATGCGATTCCCGACATATAATGGTTCGGAAGGGTGAGGTTTGACACCAACGCCCCCGCCATGGTGAATTCCAGCGCTGTTGAGGGTTGCGTAGAACTTGAGGGTTGGTTGATCGTCACCAGGTTGGGAGTTTTGTAAGTTAATCCATAAGCATCGCCAAAAGGCCCGGAACAGAGCAGGGTGTTCGTCCCCGACGATGGGCTGAAACGGTAAATTTTATCCCCGTCGGAACCGTAGATCCCGAAGTAAATGTACGTACCGTCCCAGGCCAGTCCTGATGCTTTTCCCGGGATCGAATAGGAGGCCACAATGGACCAGGATGCGGGGCTGCCAGGGAAGTCGGGCGTCTGGGCCTTCAGGCTGCCGGCAGAAAGCAAACATCCTGTGACACAATAAAATACAACTTGTAGAAGCGTTTTTAATTTCATAAAGGTGTTTGTTAATGAACTGACCGCATTTTGAGGCTAAAGATAAGCAATTATTTTTTCCAGAAAAATTTAGCCACCTGAAATCTTGATACCTGACTCTGATTTTAGGATTTATCCAAAAAATTTCTATTTTCGCAATAGTGTCATGCATGTGCAGGGCCAAAACAAAACAACCATGATTTTTTCGGTAAAAAGATCTTTTCATGAAGACTGGATGGCGGTATTTGCAGGATTCATGATCATTGCACTCACGGTCCTGATCTATGAATATGTGCCGTCGCTACCCATGTTGTTTAATCCCAAGGAAAAATGGAGTGGAACGGAATTCCTCACAGGATTTTTATCCCGTCCGAACCTGTTGCGGATCGTTTACATTTTTCTGGCATTCGCGATTCTGGCCTGGGTCGGGTTGAAACTTACCGGGAAACCGACCAACCGTTTTTTCGGTTCATTCGCCATCATCACTTTGCTCGCCGTGATTGCCCAGGTGGTTTCGACCCACACATCGGTCAAGGCGCTGAGCCTCGAAACGGTGTTTTTTTCGATCCTGATCGGCTTGTTGATCAGCAATACCATGAAACTTCCCGGTTGGATCAAACAGGCTGTTCAAAGCGAATTCTATATTAAAACCGGGCTGGTACTCCTGGGGACTACGGTTCTGTTCAGCAATATCATGAAAGCCGGGGCGCTTGGACTTGTTCAGGCCCTGGTCGTGGTTATTTCAGTATGGTACCTGGCCTTCTGGATTGCACGCAAAATGAAGGTTGATCCGGAGATGTCGACGATGCTGGCCTCTGCGGTATCAATCTGCGGAGTTTCGGCTGCCATCGCTACCTGCGGAGCGATCAAAGGAGACAATAAAAAGCTTTCATACGTGATCTCCCTGGTATTGATTGTCGCCATTCCGATGATGATCCTCATGCCTTACCTTGCCAAGTGGATGGGGCTCACGCAGGAGGTCGCCGGGGCCTGGATCGGGGGCACCATTGATACGACCGGTGCGGTAGTGGCTTCGGGAACTGTCATCGGCGAAACGGCTCAGAAATATGCCGTAATTATCAAATCGGCTCAGAATGTTCTTTTAGGTCTTGCCGCATTCGCGATCTCTATCTACTGGTCCTATTCCGGGCAGGGCGCCACGGTTGAAAAGCCAACGGCCCGGATAATCTGGGACCGGTTTCCCAAGTTTGTCATTGGTTTTATACTGGCTTCGGTACTGTTCTCTTTTTTTCTGAATCCTGAAACCGTGAAACAGGCAGGCGATACCATCAAGGGATATCAGAACATCTGGTTCAGTATTGCATTTGTCTGTATCGGCCTGGAGACCCGTTTCAGTGATATTTTCAGCGCCAAAAACAGGAAACCGATGTATGCTTTCCTGCTGGCTCAATTGTTTAACATCGTGATCACCTTCGTGGTGGCCTGGCTTCTTTTCAATTTCTGATCTATGAATGAAAGGCGGATTTGACCTACGGTTCAATCCATATTACGGAGTTTCCGGTGCCATATTCATTGTCTTCCCACAGCTCGTTCGCCGGATCCATGATCCATTTACCGTCGACCACGAATTTATAGGAATATTTTCCCGGTTGAAGGTAGATGGAAAAGTCCCAAACACCATTCTTATGATTCATCCGGTATCCGGTTTGACTCCACCCGTTAAAATTTCCGGAAAGACAGATTTCGCGGGCACCTGAAAAGCCCTTCAGGGTGAATGTATAATTCGGTTTCACGGCGATGAATGAATTGGTGAATTCCCCAGCGCCCGTGGTATTGGGATTGGCAGGATCGATCATCCATTTTCCGTCGACGATATATTTATACTCGTAGTTGCCCGGGCCGAGCACATAAGGAAGTTCCCAGCCATTCCGGATTCGGGTCATGAACAATTCTCCCTGATTCCATCCATTGAAATTCCCGGCAAGGACGATGTTTTGGGCATCCTGATAACCATTCAGCCTGAAGATCATGGTATCACCGATACTGAAAAAGGAATTCAGGTTACCCATTCCGTCGGGACGGTTTACTTTACATGCCGGATCATTGATCCAGTTGCCGTCGACAATGAATTTATAGGCATGGGTCCCTTCCCGGATATAGGCCGATAGCACCCAGGAGCCGCGATAGGGAATCATTTTTAATTCATTTGTCCTCCAGTTATTAAAACTGCCGGCAACCACCAGCGATTTCGCTGATTGGTAACCCTTTAATATGAACCTGTAATTGTAACAGAAGAACACGGAATTAAAACCACCATGGGTATCATTTTCACGGAGTTTGTTATAGGGATCGGAGCTCCATTTCCCGTCGACAATGAATTTGTAGGTGTACTTGCCGGGTGCCAGCCGTAGGGTAACTGTCCAGCCCGAATCGGTTTTCAGCATCGGGGTCTGCATGGTACTCCAGTTGTTGAATGATCCTGAAAGATAGATGGTCCGTGCATTTTGTCGTCCCGGAAGAAAAAACCGGATCCGGTTATTCCCGGCCTGTATGACTGTATTAAAAGTAAGGCGGTTTACACCATAGGGCTCTGATTCGCGCAGTGCAGAAGCCGCGATCCGCAGTTCCTTATCGTCGACCAGGATGATCTCATTACGGTTATAGCGCTGGTCTGTTGCCCCGGTCGATTTTTCCAGATCGAAACGGGTTGCGTCGACTTTTCGGATGGTCCAGGCGCTCCCTTTGATGACCAGGCTTGTTTTTCCGGAGAATGCTCCGGCAATCAAAGCGCTGTCAAGGTCGAAAATAGTCGAAACTTCCTTGATCTGAGCCGCATTCCACCGCCTGTCGATGGTAAAGACCATCTTGCCGTCATCGAGGCGGCAAACCTTAGCCGGATCGTACTGAGCCCGGGCCCCGGGTACGAATACCGCCGTCAGAAACAGGAATATCAACACGTGCAGGTTTCTCATCAGGGTTGCTCCTTGTTAAAACAAATTCCGATTTCCCGCTTTACCAGATTAAAGGAAAACTTCCCTTTTCTGAAAAAATCGAATCCCAGCATGCCGTCAATCCGGGTTCCGTAATAATCCGACATGGAAGTAAGGTCGGTCAGAATGGTCTCCATCGGACCGATTTTCCGGCTGCCTACCATGAAGTCGTTCAGAATTCCGTAAAGAACCTCTTTTTCTCCGGAACCCACACCACGCAAGGTCGACCTGCGTGTGATGGTTACTGTGCTCAATACTTTTTTCGGGGCTCCGAGGTTAATTACATTGGATTCAGCGCCTGTGTCAAGACAAAAGTAAAGTGGCCGTCCTGCAATATTGGCGGTCATGAACATGATATTGCGATGCCGTTCCAGTTTCTGAATCTGATCAAACTTCATCGCCGGCCGGGTAGTCGTCAGGCGATTTCCATTCCTGTCGGTCCGGTAAATCTGAAGTTCATTTCCTTCAACGTCGAGCACCATTTCGTACTCTTTCAGGATGGCCATCCCAAGAAGTCCGAGGATCTTTACACCCCTCCTGTTTTCAAGATGACCCAGGGGCGCCAGATCGGTCATGACGCCATTGACTGTGATTTCCGAAAACCGGAGTGTGCTTATTCTGGTCTTTTCAACCGTCCCCGCGGTTCCGGTGATGCCCCCGGCCTCCCTGGAAACGGTAGTGGAATAATTACGGAAATAGGTCTTGTTCAGAACCAGCTCTTCTGCGCCTGTATCGAGGATCAGATTCCCTGCGATATTATCAATGATCCCTTCAACCAGAATCAGCCTTCCCGCCCGTTTAAGCGGAATGGTAACACCGAGAAAAGTTCCCGATGGATCATAGACAGGGCTTCCGGTCACTTTCAACATCCCGATCTTCAGGCAGGATGGCGCTTTCGCTCCGGGGAGGGCGATACTGCATGGCTGTAAGCCCAGGCTCAGTGTCAGCAGAACGAACAATACCAAAAATCCAAAACGAAGTTTCCTGACCATGGGTCTGTTTCAAAAAGACACTGTTATTCCTGGTTCAGAATAATCAGTTTTTTTATGATCCGGGTTTGATCCCATTGCAGGATCAACTGGTACAACCCTGCAGGAGGATTTCCCAACTCAACATTCAGTTTTGTATCTCCCTGTACTTCAAATTGTTTGGCAACCAGTCGTTTATTACCCAGATTATCAACCAGCCAAATGTCGAGCGAAGCTCCGCGACGGGCTCCTGCCAATTCAAGGGTAATATTGTTATCGGCGGGATTGGGATAAACCTGACAGCGGATCGCCTCCTGTGTTCCCACCCCGACCGGATAAACCCCGATGACATTGGAAGGGTCGGAAGCGCATCCGTACGGACTGGCGATCACGAAGTACTGTCCGGGCACATAGGCTACATACTGTTGTGCCGTGGCTCCGGGTATGGGTTGATTGTCGCGGTACCATTGGTTCCCCGCAGGTGCGCTCGACACCAGGGTATCGGGTTCAATCACAGTCACGACGGGTGCATCGGGATAGGGATGCACCGAAACGTGCAGAACTGGTGAATAGGGTCCGTTACCGCATGTGTTGATCCCGAATACGGAGATATTTCCCGATTGGGCATTTTCGCCGTAACTTACTGTAATGATATTGGTGTTGGCTCCGCCGGTAATGGTCGCGCCGGCCGGTACTGCCCAGTCATAACCCGTGGCTTCCGGGATCGGATTAACCGAATAGACTACTCCTGTAAGGGGTTTACAAATCAGCGTATCGCCCGCGATCGGTCCGGGTGTTCCGGGTACGGAACGCACCAGGACTGCCAGCGATGAAAGCAGTGAGTTACAGCCGGCAGGAGTGGTATAGGTTTCTGTCACGGTTTGTGCGCCGGGAGCCGTCCAGTAGATCTGAACATTGCGGGTTCCCTGTCCACCAACAATGATCCCACCCGAAGTGACGGTCCACTGGTAGTTTAGCATACCCTGTTCAGTCAGGTAGGAATAATTTCCCGATGTCATGCATGGATTGGTATTGCCGGTGATGGTGGGAACCGGTACGGCATTTACTGTCACCGGCAGATTCGTGGGTATGGCAGCGGTACATCCGTGGGCGTCGGTATAATTAACCGAGACCCCTTGAACTCCGGCAATAGTCCAGTTCACTGTGATCATGTTGGTTCCGGTCCCCGAAGTGATCAGGCCGCCTGCCGTCACACTCCACAGATAATTGATCATACCCCCTTCGGTCGAATAAACCACACCCGTGGCGCCCGAGCACAGCGAAGTGGCGCCCAAGATGGTTGGCACCGGTTGGGAGTACACCGTAACGGTGCGCGTAGAAGGAGTGGCAGCCGTGCATCCGTTGACATTTGTATAATTCACCGTGACCGTCTTTGGTCCGGCAGTAGTCCATTGCACCTGGATCGAATTGCTGCTACTACCCGAAAGGATAGTCCCTCCGGCTGAAACAGTCCATTGATAACCCGTCATCCCCGCTTCGGTGGTATGGGTGGTGGTACCTCCAAGGCATGACAGACTGCTTCCCGTTATCGTGGGAACGGGCAACGCATGAACCGTAACGGTTTTCATGGTCGGTTGACCGGCAGAACAACCGTTGCTGTTTGTATAATTCACCGTAACGCTCTGTGTCCCGGCTGTAATCCAGGTCACTGTGATGATATTGGTCCCCGTACCGGCCGTTATGGATCCACCGGGCGAGATGCTCCACAGGTAATTTACAAATCCGGGATCGGTGCTGTAAGCAACACCCGTCGTTCCTGCACAGGCGGAGGAGATCCCCACGATAACAGGATTCGGTGACGATTGAACGACAACCGGTTTCAGGGTAGGTGCAGCCGCGGTACAACCATTTGCATTGGTATAATTCACGCTGACCCACTGGGATCCGGCCGTATTCCAGGCAACAGTAATGCTGCTTGTATTGGTGGTGGTTGAAGTGAGAATGGTTCCCCCCGGGGATACATTCCAGATATAATTGGTCATTCCCGGATCGGTGACGTAAACATTATTGATTGATCCGGCACAAGCCGTGGCGTTCCCGGTTAGTACCGGCACCGGAAGCGGATTGATGGTGACTCCGAACTGTGTCGGCGCCGATGCCGTGCAACCTGCCGGATTGGTATAATTTACCGAAACCACCTGTGACGTCAAGGTGTTCCAGGTTACTGTGATGGTCTGGGTTCCTGCCCCTGAAGTTATAGTTCCACCCGATGTAACGGTCCAGAGGTAATTGCTCATTCCAGGTTCCGTTGAATATACGTTCCCTGCCGATCCCAGACAGGCTGTGCCGTTTCCGATAATGGAAGGAACCGGCAAAGCGGAAACAGAGATGGTCTTAAGGGTGACTTGTTGCGGATAACATCCGTTGGGGTCCATGTAACTTACTGTAATGGTTTTGGTCCCGGCCGTTGTCCACGACACGACAATGGAGCGGGTACCGGCTCCCGCGATGATGGTCCCTCCGGTACTGACCGTCCACTGATAAGAATTCATTCCCGGTTCGGTGATAAAAGTCGTAATCCCGTTGACACAGGCAACAGGATCATTCGTGATGGTCGGTACCGGTAATGGATGAACTGTCACCGTTTTTTGCGAAGGCGTCAGGGCGGTGCATCCGTTGAGGTCGGTGTACAAAACCGTGATCGACTGGGTTCCAGCCGAAATCCAGTCAACAGTTATAGCATTGGTACCGGCTCCGGATGTGATGATCCCGCCGGGTGTAATGGTCCAGAAATATGCGCTCATTCCCGCTTCGCAGTAATAAACCGCCGTGGTTCCGTTGCAGAGTTGCGACAATCCGGTAATCACGGGGACCGGGGCGGCTGCAACAAGCACGTTTTTAACTGTGGCCGTTGCGGCCTGACATCCCGCAGGATCGGTAAAATTCACCGAGATCCATTGATTCCCCGGTACCGACCAGGTTACGGTAACTGTTGCAGTTCCTGATCCCGAAGTAATGGTTCCTCCCGCAGAGATCGTCCAAAGATAATTCTGCATTCCGGGATCGGTTGTGTAAACTACGCCGGTCGTTTGTTGGCAGCTCTGAACGGGTCCGTCAATCCAGGGAACCGGAGCGGTTGTAATGGTGACATTTTTGATGGTCGGAGTAGTTGCGGTGCATCCTTTCTGGTTCACATAATTTACGCCAACGGTATGAGATCCGGCACTGTACCAGATCACGGTAATTGAATGGGTCCCGGCGCCTGCAGTGATCACACCGGATGTCGAAACATTCCAGGCATATGCAGTCATTCCGGTTTCGGTGGTATAATTCACCGGTATTGATGTACAACCCTGAACGGGTCCCGTAATGGTCGGGGTAACCAGTTCGTTGACGGTGACCGTTTTGGTCGATGGTACCGCTGTACACCCGTTGGAATTGGTATAGGAAACGTAGACTGTCTGCTGACCGGTGGCTGTCCAGTTGATCGTCACCGTCGGTGAGTTGACACCCGAAATAATAGTTCCGCCCGGGGTCACGCTCCACAGATAGTTCGACATTCCGGTTTCTGTGCTGTAAGATGCATCAAAGGTCACACATCCGCTTGATCCACCTGTGATCAGCGGTACAGGCAGCGGATTTACCACAATGGTTTTCACTGTGGCTGATGAGGCTGAACAACCATTGACGTCGTTGTAATTTACCGTGATGCTTTGGGTTCCCGACGACAGCCAGTTGACTGATATGGCCGAAGTACCCTGCCCTGCTGCGATGATACCGCCGGTTGATATGGTCCAGATATAATTGCTCATGCCGGCTTCGGTCGTGTAAATGTTTCCCGTGGTGGCCGGACAACCGGTAGCCGGACCTGTAATCACCGGAACCGGAAGTTCCCGAACGGTCACCGTCAGTGTGGAAGGCTGGGAAGCGGTACAGAGATCGGAATTTACATAGTTGACTTTCACTGTTTTAATCCCAGATGAGGTCCAGGTAATCTGTACGGAGTCGCTTGTGGCGGTTCCACCGGCTGTTATGATCCCTCCCGGAGAAAGGGTCCAGGAATAGTTGGTTTTGCCGGCTTCCGTGCGATATATATTCCCGGTTGAATTCAGACAAACATCGGAGGGTCCGGTAACCGTAGGAACAGGTAACGGATGAACAGTACAGAAGAAGGTGGCAGGAGTGACCGCGTTGCATCCTGACAAATTAATATAATTAACTTTTACCCATTGATTTCCTGTGGAACTCCAGGCGACGACAATCGAGCTCGCGTGGCCAGACGGATTGGTGAGAATGGTGCCACCGGCTGAAACAGTCCATTCATATTGCATCATACCGGTTTGGGTGGTGTAGGTATTCCCGGTGGAGCCAACGCAAGCTGATGCGGTTCCGGTAAGTGTCGGAACCGGACGCTCATTGACGGATACATCAAAAATCGTCGGTACGACCGATAAACACCCGTGCTGATCGGTGTAACTGACTGTAACGTGCTGCAGGCCGGAAGCATTCCATGAAACCGTGATACTGTGTGTTCCTGATCCGCCGGTGATGGTACCTCCTGACGAGACCGACCAGGTATATCCGGTCATCCCCGGATCGGTGGAATACTCAAACCCTGTTCCGCCGACACAGGCATAGTTTAAACCGGTAATGACGGGAACAGGGGCCGGATAGACCAGAATAGTTTTTGTTGCCGGAACCGGCGCCGAACAATTGCTGGTATTGGTGTAATTAACCGAAACCGTCCGGTTGCCCGCCTGTGTCCACTTGACAGAGATACTGCTGGTCCCCGAACCCGAGGTGATAATTCCACCCGGACCGACGGACCACTGATACAGCGCCATACCCGTTTCAGTCGTAAAGACGACGGTTCCATCGATACAAACGGTATCGGCACCGGTTATTGTAGGTTCAGGCGAAGGATAGACCGTGATTTGTTTTGATCCCGGAACCTGGGTAGAACAGACGGAAATTCCGTTAATATAAGTGACGGAGATGGTATGGATGCCGGTAGTATTCCATCTTACGCTGATGGAATTCGTTGAAGCGCCCGAAATGATAGTGCCTCCGGAAGAGAGGGTCCATTCATAATTGATCATACCCGACGTGGTAGAATATACCGATATTGCTCCGTTACACATGATTTCCGGACCGGTGATTATAGGAAGGGGTAAGGGCAGGACATTGATCGTTTTACTGGTTGCGACAGAGGCATTGCATCCTGCCGGATTTGTATAATTGACCGTAATGGTTTGCGTTCCTGAGCCTGTCCAGTTCACACTGATGGCATTGGTTCCCTGACCCGCCGTCAAGACACCTCCGGAAGTTACATTCCAGGTATAATTCGACATTCCCGGTTCGGTAAAATAAACGACGCCGGCACTGGTCTGACAGATCTGGCTTGTCCCGGTTATAGTCGGGGCAGGCGATCCGGATACTGTAACTTGTTTTACTGTCGGATTGGCCTGTGTACAACCGATCGGATCGGTATAAATCACGCTTACACTCCCGGTTCCGGCACTGTTCCAGGTAATGGTGACGGTGCGTGTATTGGAAGCTCCGACAATGGCTCCGCCTGAGGATACTGACCAGATATAATTCTGCATTCCTGCCTCGGTGGTATAACTCTCACTATGACCGGTACAGGACTGCCCTGGTCCTGTAATCGTTGCCACAACATTGTTCTGGACTGTGACCGATTTGGTCGATGGAATAAGTGGAACACACCCGTTGGTGGTGGTGTAGACCACCGAAACATCCTGTTGACCGGGTGCCGACCATGCAATGGTGGCTGCAGCAGTGTTTGAACCGGAAATGATGGTTCCACCAGCTGTTACACTCCATTGATATCCGCTCATTCCTGTTGAGGTTTGATATACTGTCTGGCTGCCATTGCACACAGCTGCAAGGCCCTGGATCACGGGAACAGGCGCCGCGAGTACATTTACGGCCCTGGTGGCAGGGATTGCCGGTTGGCATCCTTTCTGATTGGTATAGATCACAGAGATTGTTTTAGTTCCGGCCGTTACCCAGGTCACCGAGATCGATTCGGTTCCCTGACCCGAATCGATGGTTCCGCCCGGGGAAACGGACCACAAATATCCGGTCATACCCGATTCCGTAGCATAGCTGTAACCAGGTATGCCCTGGCAAGGGGATGCAGGGCCAGAGATGACAGGTATCGGGAGCGGATGAACCGTGACGGTTACCACTGCCGGGGCGGCGGCCAAACATCCCGATTCATTGGCGTAATTGACGGATACCTGCTTTGTTCCCGGGCCGGTCCAGGTAACTGTGACGGAATTGCTGGAGGTGGTACCTCCGGAAGTGATGGTTCCTCCCGGTGAAACGATCCAGGTATAATTGCTTTTCCCGCTTTCGGTCATATAAACATTGCCGGCCGCATTCTGACAAACCGAGTCGGGGCCGCTCAATGTCGGCACAGGCCGGGTTGTGACGGTCACCGGAAATACTGCCGGCGTCAGGGCCTGACAACCGGCGATACTGGTATAATTTACCCCTACCGATTGCGCACCAAGGGTATTCCATTGAACTGTTATTGTGCTTTCATGGATTGAAGGATCTGTCAGGATCACACCGCCGGAAGAGACAGTCCAGCTGTAAGTACCCATCCCGGCCTGAGTACTGTAAGTGTTGTCCACAGAGCCGACGCAACTGGGTGTCGTTCCTGTGATCACAGGATTTGCCGGTCTTTCATTGACCGAAATATTATACTGGCTGGGTGTTGATGAGGTACATCCATATTGATCCGTGTAACTGACCCGCACATATTGCAACCCGGTCGCCGTCCAGTCGACGGTAATGGTCGATGTTCCAAGGCCTGTTGATATCGTCCCTCCGGAAGATACTGACCAATTGTAACCGGTCATTCCCGGAGCCGTCGAAAACACACTCCCCTGCCCGCCTGAACAGGCAAAGGAAGGACCTGATATGACTGGGACAGGCGGTGCAAGCACCCTGATGATCTTATCGGCGTAGGAAGGACAAACATAGGTGGTAGTATAACTTACTGTCACCTTGCCGTTGCCTGCCTGGGTCCATTTTACCGAAATACTGCTGGTTCCCTGTCCCGAGGTGATGACGCCGCCGGTGACAGTCCATTGATACAAGGCCATTCCCGATTCTGTCGAAAAAATCAGGGTGCCATCCAGGCAAATGGTATCGCTTCCGGTAATGGTAGCCAGGGGCGTCGTATTCACGGTGACGTTTTTCACGGAAGGGATCAGAGTAGGACAACCGAAGGTATTCAGATAACTCACGCTGACGGTCTTGGCGCCGGAAGTGTTCCAGATCACTGAAATGGAATTGCTTCCTGATCCGGAGACAATGGTTCCACCGGTTGATACCGACCAGATATAATTGGTCATTCCCGTTTCGGTACTGTAATAAACCGTATTACCGGTACAGGCGACGGAAGATCCGGTGATTACCGGTTGTGGTGCTGGATATACGGTGATGGTCTTGGATGTAGGTGAAGCTGCATTACACCCGGAACCATTTTTGTAATTCACGGTGATGGTCTGTGTACCCGAACTGATCCAATCCACGCTGATAAAATGGCTCCCCTGCCCGGCGGTAATAATTCCTCCGGAGGTGATGGTCCAAACATAATCCGTCATCCCCTGTTCTGTAAAATAGATAACACCGGAACTTGAAGGACAGATGGAGGTAGTTCCGGTGATGGTTGGTGAAGGAGCCGCGTAAACCTGTACATTTTTCTGTGTTGGCGTCGTGGTGCTGCAACCGCCCGGATCGCTATACCTTACGGTGACATATTGGCTTCCCGTGGAATTCCACCTGACAGTCACAGCATTGGTATTGGCAGATCCGATCAGGGTACCTCCGGATGAAACGGTCCAAACGTACCCCGACATTCCGGTTTCGGTACTGTAAACTGCGGTATATCCGGTACAGGATGGATCGGGACCGATGATGGTGGGGATGACCGTCGACTGCACCGTAACGGCTTTTGAGGCAGGGGTCGATGCGGTACAACCATACGTATTGGTATAATTGACGGTAATAAATTGATTGCCTGTCGAGGTCCAGGTAACGGAGATGGAGTTTCCTGTGGCCGAACCGTCGATAGTCCCTCCGCTTACCGACCAGGTGTACCCGTTCATCCCGGCTTCGGTGGTATAAACATTACCTGAAGTACTGACGCATGCCGTTGCAGCGCCTGAAATGGTGGGTACGGGTAAGGAGTTGACGGTGATCTTAACCGCATTGGTATTGAGGGTTCCGCAGGATCCCGAACTGGTCTGGGCCTGACGAAACCAGGTTGAAACACTCATCGATCCGGGTTGATAGGTCATGTTGGTAGCCCCCGCGATCGGAAAGAAATTCAGGTTGTCGGTCGATTGTTCCCACTGGAACGAGTACGGTGTCAATCCTCCGGCAGGTACCGTTGCTGTAAGCGGCAGAGGTATCTGATTATAACAGACAGATTGGTTCGATACTGCGGTTCCGGCGACAAACTGCGGATAGATGGTGATGTTATAGGTCGAAACCGGACCGGTGCACCCATTGGCCGAGGGGGTGATGGAAATTACGGCAGAGATCGGGACTGCCGAACTGTTAGCTGCAGTGAACGAAGGGATGGAAGATCCGGTTCCCGAAGCAGCAAGTCCGATCGCCGTATTGCTGTTCGTCCATGAGAAGGTGGTACCCGTCACCGGACTGGTCAGTGGGGTTGCGGGGGCGATTACTCCGCTGCAAAAAATCTGATCGGTTACAAGGTTTGCCGTTGGCGTGGGTTTCAGGGTCACGATGACGCCGGTCGAACCCGAACAACCGGATATGGCAGATTCTGTGACGGTCAGCGTGGCCGTCTGATCCACCGAAGTGTTGTTGGTCCACACCACATTCACGGGCGAGCCGGTGGATCCGCCGGTGAACGCTCCATACCAGGATCCGGAGACCGGTAGCAATGACCAGGAGAAGGTTGAGCCGGTCGAGCCGGTGACAGAATAGGGTGTGGTTATTCCGGGACAGATCAGCAACGATCCACTGATAGATGGTGTGGGTGAAGCGATTACTGTGATGTTCCGGATGGCGCTGGTCGCGGTGCATGATCCATCCTGAACATTTGAATAACTTACGGTAACGGAAGCTGTACCTGCAACTGTACCTCCCAGCAGTGTTATGGAAGAGGTTCCCTGACCGGTAAAAGAGATGACATTGGGTGCAGACCCCGTCACCGTCCATACAAAATTGTAATAGGTAATTCCTGACGGAGGTGCCGGTGCGTTCAGAACAGTGGAGGCGCCTGCACATAACTGATCCGTACCTCCGGTGATGGCGCTTCCGTTGGCCGGAGGCGCCAAAACCGAAACATTTTGAAAAACAGGATCTGAATAACAAACCGTGGATCCTTCCCCGGGCCTTGAGGCCTGAAGTGCAATCGTATAGGTTCCCGGTGTCGTTGGCCAGGTAACGATTCCCATAGTCCCAGACCAAACCGGGGGCGACCCTCCGGCCACCACCCAATCGTAATCTTCACCCGCAACAGGATATGCTACAGAATAGGGATAACTTGACCCGGTACAAACCTGGAAGACCCCTAAGATCGCCGGTGTGGCTACACCTATCAGGACAGTTTTTGAGGCAGGACCGGAACCGGTTACGACATTTATTGTTCCGGTACCGGGTAACGATCCCCAGTCAACCGTTATTACGGGAGTATTCCCTATGACCGTCACCGGAGTGGCCCCGGTCGAGGTGATGGTCCAGGAATAGGGAAAAGTTCCGCCAACAGCGGTATAAACATTGACACCCGCGTCGACACAAACACTTTCAGGCCCGCTGATGATGACCTGTGCAGCAACCCGCTGCGATAATCCTACTCCTAAAACCCAGAATGCAATAATCATTACCAGGTTATATGCATTCATTTTACCCGTATATGTTTTCATCGGTAAATGGTTTGATATTTTTAGGTCAATTCCTGTTTCCTGAAGCTAAATTAACACAATTTTCCCTGCCAGTTGGTCATTCATCAATATTATTCCTGCCGGCCCAGATTGTATGATCCTCCCACCTGACCGGGTTCCCGGAAATAATTAATCCTTCCGTGATTATTGAAATCCGGAATTCAGGATGCAAATAACTGTCAGAAAAGGCTTAAATAATCCCGGACCCTGAAGTTTTTTCTAACATGATCCTGTTAATTGCTGAATTTCAGGATCTGATCTCATTGCTTCACAATCCTGAATGTCTGTACCTGGTCCCCGCTTATGATCCTGAGAATATAGATCCCGGTCGGGCGACCCTCTATCGATACTTTATGGGTACCGCCTTCCCGAAGTTCACCTGTGAAGATCCGCTCGCCCTTCATGGAATAAATATCAATCCGTGAATCAATGTTTACGCGCTCTCCGGGACATTCAACATTGAAAATACCAGTGTTAGGATTTGGATAAACTTTAAATCCGCTCACCGGGATTTCAGTTACCGGCGTCTCGATTGAAGTCGGAACGGTAACAATTGATGGCATGTTCATTCCACAATACATGCCATTTGTCGTAATGTATCCATGCAGGTATCCACCGGGTTGTACGCTTGTACCCGGTAACATCAGAATGTTCTGGCCGGCAATGAAAGTAGCAGATCCACCGGACTGAACAATAAAATGGGTACCGCTGCCGGCGACCACAATGGTTTGGACGGCATCGTAACACGCGCTTTGCCCGGCGCCGATCGTGATATTCTGAACCATCACAAGGGAGGGTGGTAATACCTTGACCGGAAACACCGTAGGTGAAACAGAATGACACCCCGAAGCATTGATGACATCAAGATTGACAGTCTGGTTGCCGGTAGTATTCCAGCTCACCTGGATCGAATAGGTTCCTGCGCCTCCCACGATGGTGCCACCTGCAGAGACGGACCATTGATAACCGATCATTCCGGCATCCGTTGTATAGGTGGTGGTGGTACCAACCGTGGTTTCTGAAAGCCCTGAGATTACGGGAACAGGCGTCGGGAGAACCGTGATCGTCTTGGCAGTCGGAAATTCTGCGCGACAACCTCCCGGCGTTGTATAATTGACGGTCATCCCTGAGAAACCGGGAGTTTGCCATACAACAGTGACAGCATAAGTGCCCTGTCCGCCTGTGATGACACCCCCGGGTAAAACAGTCCACTGATAATTGGTCATCCCGGGTTCCGTAACATAGACTTCTACCGAAGAAGCGCATGGCAATGAATTTCCCGTTATGGAAGGTACCGGAGGAGAAAGCACCGATATCTGCTTGATCGTGGGAACCGGATTGGAACATCCCTGAGCATCTATGTAGTTCACTTCCATTGACTGGGGTCCGGTGGTATTCCACTGTACAAAAACCGAATAGCTATGTTCGCCTGAAAGGATGGTTCCACCCGGGGAGACCGACCAATTGTACTGACTCATACCGGTTTCGGTAGTGTAATTGAAAACGCCTGCCGTACAAGGCTGCGACGGACCCTGGATGGAAGGCACCGGGTAAGGTGATACCCATACATTTTTCACGGTTTGGCTGGAGGTCTGGCAACCCAGTGTATTGGTGTAATTCACGGTAAGGGTTTGTGTTCCCGGGGTGATCCACGATACGGTAATGCTACGGGTTCCATTACCTGCTGTGATTATTCCTCCGGGAGAAACGACCCAGGCATAGTTTGACATACCGGGATCGGTAAAGTAAACAACTCCGGTCGAACCTTCACAAACCGTTGATGGTCCTGTGATTACGGGCGCCGGTAATGGATTCACGGTAACCGGAAAGACTACGGGCGTAAGCGCCTGGCAACCGGTTTGCGGATTGGCGTAATTCACCGTCACGGTTCTGAACCCGGATTGCGTCCACCGGACCAGGATCACGGCAGTACCGATCCCGGAGGTAATGATGCCACCGCTTCCGACACTCCAGTTGTAAAGCGACATGCTTGTTTCGGTCGAATAGGCCACGGTCTGGTTCAGGCACACCTGCCAGGGTCCCGAAATGGTCGGAACCACCGGTTGATTAACATATACAGTTTTAACCGAAGGAGTGGCTGGCACACACCCATGCTGATCGATGTACGAAACGGTCACCGTCTGAACTCCCGCGTTATTCCAGGTAACATTAATGGAACCTGTATGTTGGCCACTGGTGATCGTCCCGCCGGCTGAAACAGTCCAGGTATATCCCGTCATACCGGGATCGGTGTTATAAATCATTCCTCCGACACCGGGACAAACGTTAACCGGACCGGTCAGAAGCGGTACCGGCAATGGATATACCACCATAGCAACGGGGCCTGATGTTGCAGGATTTCCGGAGAGACAGGGAGAAGGCAGGCTCGAAGTAAGCACACAGGTCACCACATCGTTTACCGCCGGAACGTAACTGAAAACAGGATTGTTACTTCCTGCGTTCACGCCGTTGACTTTCCATTGATACACCGGATTCTGGCCGCCATTGACAGGATAAGCCGTAAAGGTAACGGAAGTTCCCGCACAGACCGGATTTACCGATGGAATTACAGTGACGCTGACCGACGGATAGGCGGAACAGGTATCTTTCAGACATCTTACCGATAATCCCAATGATTTATTGTTTGGATTCCGTCCCACAGCGTTCAAACTGCTGGTCAGGTAACGGGTCCAGGCGTTGGTTGAACTATTCTGGGTTGATGAGTAGTTATATCCGAATTCTTTCAGGGATCCGAACATTCCGTCGGCGAAACGCAATCCACCGCCTAAGCCGGTGAATCCGCTGGTATTGACGGCCCCGGTATTGGGCGATAACCAATGCGATGTGCCGACCTCTTTCATTTTCCCGCCGGCAACACTTTCTCCGCTCAGATAGGTAGTCAGTACCGACCATTCGTCGTCGGCAGGGATATGCCATCCCTGAGGACATATCCCCTGAATCCCGGGAATGATAAGATATTGCATCATTTCGTTCCATTGGTACAATCCACCGTAAACGGAACAGTTTGATTCCAGATCCTGATAACAGTATTTTTCAAGTATACCATTTTGCGATTGTTCCTGATTTCCGTTGATGCGGGTTCCGGCATCCAGATTCTCTTTGAACCAGCATTGGGTCCCGATTTGTACCGTATGATAGGTCTTACCCATATAGGTCACGGTAGGAATACCCGGACAGGACACCCCGTAAAGGATCCCCATGACAATCGTATTCGAAGTTACCTGAGGATTGATCACGCAAAAATGGTTTGAAGTAACCGTGCAAATAACCGAATCCCCTTCCGAAGGGACATAGGTGAAGGTCGGACTGTTGGTTCCGGCAATGATTCCATTCACCCGCCATTGGTAAACAGGATTGGTGCCCCCGTTCACCGTAGACGCGGTAAATGTTACAGCACTTCCGGTCAACACCGGATTTTGGGATACCACGATCGATGCCCCGACCACAACGGGCTGGGTTATGTTGACCGTTTTCAAGGGGCTGTCGGCGCTGCAACCGTAACCGTTTGTCACGCTAACCCGGATGGTTCCTGTGGTTGGCCCGGGACCTCCCCAGTAAAGATTACAGGTTGACTGTGAGCCGCCGGAAAGGATTTGTGTTCCGGCAGGACCCGAAACCGTCCAGGCATACGATGACATGCCGGGTTCCGTAAAATATATATGCCCGCCGGTATTCTGACATACCAGATCGGTTGGATCAGAAAAACTTGTGATCGACGGTGTGGGCGCCGGGTGTACTGCCACCATAAGTGGTGTCGCAACCGATGCCTGACAACCGTTGCTGTTCAGATAATTTACCGTGATAATCGGGCTCCCTGAATTTAACCATGTAATGGTAACTGTTCGGGTTCCCTGGCCCGAGGTTATAACTCCTTCAGAAGTCACAGTCCAGAAATAAGAGGTCATTCCCGGTTCGGTAAAATAAACATTTCCTGTCGTATTCTGACATCCTGTCGAAGCGCCGGTAATAACCGGAACAGGTAATGCGTTGACGGTCACGGTGTAGGTAGTAGCTTTTGCAGCAGTGCATCCCTCAGGGGTCGTATAATTAACTCCAACTTGTTTTATGCCCGTCGAATTCCAGGTTACTGTAACAAAATCATTTACAGGCGTACCTCCTGCAGTTATGGTGCCATCGGGCGATACTGTCCAATTGTATCCGGTTTGTCCGGCAAGCGTGGTGAAAGTATTGCCCGTCGACCCGCTACAGGTCGATGCAGGTCCGGTAAGGACAGGGACAGGTAACGGATTCACGGTCACCGAAAAGGTCCCCGGGAGTGAGGCGAAACATCCGGCCGTGTTCTGGTACGTTACCATTACGGACTGTGGTCCGGAGGTGTGCCACAATACGTCGATGGTACTGGAATGGTCAGAGGGAGCTGTAATGATGGTGCCTCCGTTTGAAACGGTCCACTGATAGAGGGTCATTCCCTGCTGGGTGCTGTATGTTGCCTGTGTTCCGATGCAGACTGCCGGCGGGCCGGCGATGACCGGATTAGCAGGTCGGGCATTGATGGCAAGATTGAACTGTGATGGAGTTTTGGCAGTGCATCCGTGTTGATCGGTATAGACTACATAAACCGATTGTAGCCCGGCAGTGTTCCAAAGCACGGTTACGCTGTTGGTTCCCGATCCTGCTGATATCACGCCATCCGGAGAGGCGGTCCAGGTGTACCCGGACATTCCCGCGGCAGTGTAAAAATCGGCCCCCGGACCTCCGGTACAACTGTACTGCGGTCCACTGATCACCGGTACCGGCGGGGCATACACTGTAATATTCTTTACCGTGGGCGTCACCGCCTGACATCCTCCGGCCGGATTGACATAATTCACCGAAACAGTACCCGGGCCCGATTGAATCCATTTTACCGAGATCATGTTGGTTCCCTGTCCCGAGGTGATCAAACCACCGGTACTCACGCTCCAGGTGTACATCGCCATTCCGGGATCCGTCGAAAAAACAAGGGTACCATCCAGGCATACCGTATCTGCTCCGGTAATTACCGGAAGCGGTGACTGGTTGACCTGGACCGCTTTAATCCCGGGGACCAGGGTCGGACAACCCTGGGCGTTGAGATAGGCGACAGATATGTTAAAGGTACCGATCGAGGACCAGCGTATGCCAATCGTGTTGGTGCCTGATCCGGAAACAATAGTTCCTCCTGCATCCAGATTCCAGGTATAATTTGACATTCCTGATGCGGTAGTGTAATAGGTAGTGGTTCCCGTGCAAACCGGGGTCTGACCTGAAATTAGCGGTGTGGCGGCAGGTTGTACCGTAACCGGCAGAAGGGTAGGCTGGGGAGCCGTACACCCCGCCAGATTGCTGTAATTCACCGTCACACTTTGTGTCCCGGCCGTCGTCCAGTTTACAGAAATGACACTGGTACCGCCGCCGCCGGTGATCGTTCCGCCCGTCACACTCCAGGTATATCCTGCCATGCCGGATTCGGTAAAATAGACCACTCCGGCGCTTCCCTGGCAAATCGATACCAAACCTGTAATAGTTGGCGCCGGCGAAGCATTGACGGTAACCGGTTTAACGGTTGGTATGGTCACCGTGCATCCCAGGGCATCGTTGTAAATCACACCCACATTCCGGCTTCCGGCCGTGTTCCACATCACCGTGATCTGACTGGAACCCTGACCCGACACGATAGTTCCGCCTCCCAGAGGCAAGGTCCATACGTAATTGAGCATTCCGCTTTCGGTCAAATAGGTGTATGGAATCGATGTACACGCAGGATCTGGTCCGGTGATCGAAGGCACAATGGTGCTTTGTACCGAAACGGTTTTTGTTCCGGGAGCCGCAGCAACACAATTATTCAGGTCGGTATAGCTAACCGAAACGGTCTGTATCCCGGCAGTATTCCAGGTGATATTGACAGAACTGTTATTAACAGGACCTGCGATCACACCTCCGGTCACCGACCAGTTATAACCACTCATGCCCTGCTGGGTCGAATAGATATTGTTCGTAGAATTGATACACGCCGCCCCTGCTCCGGTAATTGCAGGCACAGGCAACGGATGGATACTTATTTTCACCGCGTTGGTGTAAACCGTTCCGCATCCATCAGATGATATTTGCTTTTGCCGGTACCAGGTTGTTACCGTCAGGGAACCGGGTTGATAGGTCATCCCGGTCGCCCCGGAAATATCTTCGAAACTGATGTTGTCAGATGAACGCTGCCAGAGATAACTGTAAAAGGATGTTCCGCCCGTCGGAGGCGTTGCCGTTAGTGCAACCGGCGCGGTGTTGTAGCAAACCGACTGGCTCGCGGTAGCCGCTCCGGCCAATATCTGCGGATAGACCATGTAGTTGAATACGATGGGCTGCCCCGTACAGGTCAATCCCGTCGCCGGTGTGATGTACGGCGTCACCGTAATGGTTGCTGTTGCCGCAATGGTACCCGTATTGATGGCTGTGAACGACGGGATATTGCCGTTGCCGCTCCCAGCCAGCCCGATCGTCGGATTGTTGTTGGTCCATGAATAGGTTGTGCCGGTTCCGGTAAAGGTAACGGCCTGGGTTGTCCCGCCATGACATACAGTCTGGTCGCCCGCCGGATTGACTATCGGGGTTGGATAGACGGTAAATTCAAAGATTTTTGATGATCCGGTACAAATCAGCCCGGGCGCAGGCGAAATTGAAGGTGTCACCGTAATTGTAGCAGTCTGTGGTGAAGTCCCGGTATTTGTCGCTGTAAAGGTCCCAATATTACCGGTACCGCTTCCCGGAATTCCGATGCTTTGATTGCTGTTGGTCCATGTGAACAAAGTACCGGTAACATCACCGTTGAAGGGCGTCGGTGTTGTTATAGAACCATTGCAAGCCGATTGATTTTGGATATCCGATACATTCGGACTTGGATTAATAGTAAGGGTAAAAGTCATGGTCGATCCTGAACACGTAACTCCACTGAAAACTGAAACCGGCGTTACGCTTATAGTCGCCGTCAGGGTTGCACTTCCCATATTGGTTGCCGTAAAGGTTCCGATGTTTCCCGTGCCGCTTGCCGGTAAACCGATCGAAGGCTGGTTGTTGGTCCAACTGTAGGATGTTCCGGTGCCGCTGAATGTTACTGCTGCCGTCAGCGATCCGTTGCACACCATCTGGTTCTCCACTGCATTGACAACGGGCAACTGGTAAACCGTCGTGGTTAAAGTTCCCGGGGTCAAAGCATCACATCCGGAGATGTTGGTATAGTTTACCCCAACGGTCTGTTCTCCCGGTGTATTCCACTGAACCTGGATCGTGCTGGCATGGTTCGAAGGGTTGGTCAGGATCGTTCCTCCGGAAGAGACACTCCAGCTGTAGGTCGTCATTCCTGCAATGGTGCTGTATACGACAACTGATCCTGCACACGCACCGGCCGGACCACTGATCACCGGGTTTACCGGCCGGGCATTTATGGTGATGTTATAAGAGGATGGCGTTGATGAACTACATCCGTGTAAATCGGTGTAGCCCACGAAAATTGTCTGTAATCCCGCGGCGCTCCAGCTTGCCGTTACCGTGTTCGTCCCGGTGGTTGGCGATACGGTGCCCCCTGTCGAAACACTCCATACATAATTTGTCATTCCCGGTTCTGTCGAAAATGTATTTCCGCTTCCCAGGGCACATCCAAAGTTTGGTCCGCTGATCATCGGAACCGGCAGCGAATAAACGGTTATATTCTTTACCGTGGCGCTCACTGCCTGGCATCCTCCGGCCGGATTCGTGTAATTTACCGTAACTGCCTTGGCTCCGGCTTGTGTCCATTTCACGGTGATACTGCTGGTTCCGGCTCCCGAGGTAATGATTCCCCCTGCTCCGACTGTCCAGACGTACAACGCCATCCCGGGTTCCGTCGTGTAAGTAACCGTTCCGTTAAGGCACACGGTATCGGCCCCCGAAATCATGGGTTGCGGAGATTGGTTTATGGTTACTCCGAAGGCGCCGGGTGTAAGCGTCGGACAACCCAGAGCGTTCAGATAAGTTACGGTGACCGTATGGGTTCCGGTCGACGCCCACGTGACCCCGATGGAATAGGTTCCGGCCCCCGAACTGATCGTTCCGCCCGAAGTTAAACTCCAATTATAAAGGGTCATCCCTGGTTGCGTAGTGTAATAGGTTGTGGTCCCGGTACACGCTGTGGTGGGTCCGGCAATGGTCGGCGTTGCGGCCGACTGCACCGTAACCCGGGTAAAGGTTGCAGCAGGTGCCTGACATCCTACCGAATTGGTATAGTTTACTGTAACGGTCTGTGTTCCGGCTGTATTCCAGGTGACGGAAATCGCACTGGTGTTGTCTCCTCCCGTGATTGTTCCCCCTGTAACACTCCAGGTGTATCCGGTCATCCCCTCCTCTGTAAAATAAACAACCCCGGCACTTCCCTGACAGATCGGCGTTGTACCCCTGATGGTCGGGGCCGGAGAGGTATTGACCGTGACCTGTATCACCGTCGGGGTAAGGGTTGTACACCCGAGCGCATCGTTATAGATCACGCTCACACTCCGGTTTCCCGGCGTGCTCCATATTACGATAATCCGGCTTGTTCCCTGTCCGGAAAAAATTGTACCGCCTCCCAGCGGCAAAGCCCAGGTATAATTGAGCATGCCGCTCTCGGTCGTGTATTCCGATTGCCCCAATGTACACGCCGGATTGGGACCATCGATGGTTGGTATGATCGTATTTTGTACAGTCACCGTTTTGGTGGCAGGGGTTAGTGCATTACATCCGTCAGGGGTGGTATAATTCAAACTCACCTGCTGTGATCCCAGCGTATTCCAGGTCACCGTGACGGTGGTGCTTGTGGATGTTCCTCCTGCCGTAATGATTCCTCCGACGACGCCCCATTGATAATTGGTCATGCCGCCGGCCGTGCTGTAAACGTTGTTGGTAGCGTTCATGCAGGCAGCAGCCGGACCTTCGATGCCAATGACCGGCAGCGCGCTTACCGATATCTTTGCCTGATTGGTGTATACCGATCCGCAACCACTCGAAGAAGATTGTCTGACCCGGTACCACCGGTTAGCAGTCACCGGCCCCGGCTGATACGTCATGGATGATGCGCCGGCGATCGCGGTGAATTCAGTCCCATTAGTTGATATTTCCCAATCGTACAGGTACGGCGGAACCCCGCCGCTCAACGCGGTCGTGGTCAGCAATTCCGGCTCCAACCCGTAACAAACCGTCTGGCTTGCCGTTAACGATCCGGCCTTCAGCTGCGGCGTTACGGTAATGGTAAATGTCATGGGGTCTCCGCTGCAAGGGATACCCCCATTCGAATAGACCGGCGTCACCGTGATTACGGCCGAAACCGTAACCGTACCGGTATTTACGGCGGCAAAAGAGGGTATGGAATCAACGCCCTCCTCTCCGATTCCGATCGAAGGTTGACTGTTTCTCCAATGATAAACCGTTCCGGTTACAGTTCCCGAAAACACGACGGCAGTTGTCGGATACCCGTGACAGACTGCCTGATTTTCTTCAGGGTCCACATCAGGCGTCGGATTAACCGTCACCGTATAGGTTCTCGTTGACCCCGGACATCCGTTGGCCACCGTAGTGATCGTCACAATGCCTTTAACCGGCGCCGTCGTGGTGTTGCTCGCGGTAAAGGGCAGGATATCGCCTGTACCGCTTCCCGCCAGCCCGATCAATGGATTGTCGTTGGACCATTCAAAGGTGGTTCCGGTAACCGGCCCGCTTACCGGTGTGGCAGGTACCTCCGCATTAGGACAATGTACCTGGTCGCTGATCGGAGTTACCGACGGAGAAGGTTTCACGGTTATGGTAAATGTCATTGGAGTTCCGCTGCAACTGACGCCTCCGTTCGAATAAACCGGCGTCACCGTGATTACAGCCGAAACCGTCACCGTGCCGGTATTTACGGCGGCGAAAGAGGGTATGGAATCAACACCCTCCGGGTCCAGCCCGATCGAAGGTCGACTATTTCTCCATTGATAAACCGTTCCGGTTACAGTTCCTGAAAATACGACGGCATCAGTCATAGAACCATTACAGACCACCTGACTTACTTCAGGGTCTACTTCAGGTTTCGGATTCACCGTTATCGTGAAAGTCCTCGTTGATCCCGTGCAACCGTTTGCCACCGGCTCGATTGTAACGGTGCCCATGACCGGAAGGGTGGTCGTGTTACTTGCCGTAAAAGCCGAAATATTTCCGGTTCCGCTTTCCGGCAGTCCGATCGAAGGGTAGGAATTCCACCAGTAAAAGGTAGTACCCGGCACCGGACCTGTTACGGGAATAAACGGCGCCTGGTAAGCATGACAATAGGTCCGATTGCTGATTGCATCCACAGAGGGGGATTGAATGACTTTTACATTTTTCGTCGCGGCATTTAATCCTTGACAACCACTTGAGGGGTCCGTATAGTTGACCGATACGGTAGTGTTACCGGCCTGTGTGAACCTTACGGTTACGGTACTGGTTCCGCCTCCCGACAGGATGGTGGCTCCTGCCCCGGGAGTCCAGGTGTACAGCGATTTTCCCGGATATGTCCAGTAGGTATAGGTACCATTCGAGCATACCGTATCGGCGCCGAAAACAACGGGAACCGGTGATTCGCTTACCAACACGGATTTCACGCCGGGAGAGAGGGCCCAGCAATTGGTTCCCGGTTCCGTATAAGTGACCGTGATGGTATGTGTTCCGATGGCAAACCAGTTCACTAAAATGGAATTGGTGCCGGTTCCCGAAACGATGGTGCCTCCCGATGACACCGACCAGATGTAGTTGTTTTTTGAAGCCGCTGTCGCGTATGCTACGGTCGTTCCAGTACATGCGGTTCCGGGGCCCGATGTGACGGCCGGCGCCGCTGCCTGATTTACGGTGATGACCTTGGAAGCTGCCGGAGAAGCCTGACAACCCGATGCATTGGTATAGTTGGCCGTGATCGTAAAGGTGCCCGCAACCGGCCAGTCAACAGTGATCGCGTTGACTACCGGCCCTGTGGTAAACGGGGTGGAAGGTGTGATGCTCCAGGTATAACCGGTCATTCCCGGTTCCGTGAAATAAACAATGCCGGTGGTACCCTGACAGATCGGCTCCGTACCATTGATCATCGGCGAAGGTCTTGCATTCACCGTTACCGTTTTCGATGCGGTACCGACGACGCTCCCGCCCGTGGCAACCACGCTGAGAATCACCGTTTGCGTAGTACCGCCCCAGTTTACGGTGATCACGCTGGTACCCTGCCCCGTGGCGATGGTTCCACCCGATGAGATGGTCCAGGTATAGGTGGATGTTCCGGGAGTTGCGGTATAGACCACGCCTGTTTCATTGGTGCATACGTTGTTTGGGCCTGTTATGGAAATTTGTGCGGTTGCACTGAATCCAACCAGGATTAGAAAAGTAAAAGTCAGCACTGCACCTGAAATGAATCTGGGATTCAATCGCCGGGTATATGTTTTCATATAGAAGATTTTTCGACAGTCAAAAAGATTGATATTCTGTATTTTATATAATAATTACCAATACAATTATAGTAATAAAAATGTTATACGAAATCTTTCTCATGAAGTTACCTGAATGCAAAAAAATTTCCGAACGAAGGGATCGGTTCCGGACACGCAAATCCCTTTTCTCCTCAAAGATAGCTAAAAAATAACCGACCGGCATAGGTTGGGAAATACATATTCGCGGGAGTACCATACATTACCCCGGAATCGAAGGGTTGCAGATTATCCGGTAGGGTCAACCGACGATGGGTTCGTCAGGCGGAAGTTGCCGGGTGTTCAGTTTATCAGGGCAGGGAACTCTTAAACTGGAGATATTCATCAACAAACAATTGCCCGTGGACGCCGCCCAGCGACTGGAAGGTTTCGTTGATCTTGGCCAGCCGGTCGGATGGTGATGGATGGGTACTTAAAAAAACCGGCACGTTGGATTGACTTTCAAGTTTGGTAAAGAAATCACCGAGTGAAGCGGCATCATATTTTGTGGGATAGAGATATTTCACGGCATAAGCGTCAGCTTCGTACTCATTGGATCGGCTGTAGGCCAGATTTCCCAAACCCTGCGCCCAATCGGCTAAGATATTTGCGAGTTGTGACGGATTGCTTCCCAGGATCAGGTTCAGCAGAAATGTCTCTCCGTAAATCAGGGTCAGTTGTTCCGATGTATGCCGTTGATCGGCGTGGGCCATCTCGTGCGCAATGACCCCGGCAAACTGGGCTGAATTGTCAAGCAGCTTGATCAGGCCGGTATAAACATAAATATTTCCTCCGGGAACACAGAAGGCGTTGACCACATTGTCGTCTTTAATAATCCTGAATCTCCATCCGAACCGGGTGGCATATTTTACCTTACCCGAAGCCAGGATGGTATTGCGAACAGCATACAGGTAGTTGTAAGCAGCCGCATGGGTGGCTGAATCGAGCACCGGATATTCACCCGGCGTGCCCATGATCTGGGCATCCATCTCAGCGCCCAGCGCGATGTCATCGCTGACCGAAAAGATGGTGATCGGAATGGATTCATCTCCTTTGGAACAGGAAGCCATCAGTGCAATTCCAAGGATGAATACAACTTTACGGAGGCTGAATATTCTTTTCATGGGGAAGTTTTATTGGTTAAGAGACGGTTTAAAATTTACGATTTAAAATCTAAGACTCTCTTTACCGGTATTATCAAAAGTTTCCTATATTCTATGTCTTCCAGGAAAAAGGAAACGGGGTACTGCCGCAACTGCGACTCATACCCCGTATTCCCTGTAAGCTGAAATCTTATTTCTGAACCTTGACCGATATGGTTATGGATCCGTCGTTCGTTCCGCTGATGGATTCCACTTTCATGATGCCCTTCTTTCCTCCGGCAGTTATGAAAGCCAGCAGTTTCCCTGCCTGCAGCGTAGTGCAACGGCTCTGGTCAACACCGGTTGCGGTCTGGGCAACAATTATTGCATCATTTGTAATGGCGTCAAAATCGATTGCATCGGTAATGACTTTGAATTTTGTGGCATTTCTTACTGCCCAGGTCAGAAGTCCGTTTGTGGCATTATTATAAACTTCGGCGGCATGGGCATCATTCGGGGCGGCAATCGATGCAAGATCACTGGCGCCATAGTAATAAAGCCAATCAACCTTGTTGGCATTTGCCTTGGCATCGGCCAGTTTGTAAACGGTTCCGTCGATCGATGCAAAAGAACTGCCTGTATTGCTTCCCTGGGCGCCGAGGATCTTCATGGTAAATGCATTGATCTCCCCGCTGATTGCCGTGGTGGTGATGATGATGGTCACCGCGCTCATCTGACCGTTTTTATCCTTGATGGTAAAAATAAAGGTTTCATTTCCAACCTGTGCGTTGGCATTCGTCATCAGGTCAACATTAAAGGTGGAGGCGCTGAAGGTCGAATCGAAGGTTTGGGTATTGCCGTTAAAGGTACGGGTAAAGGTAAAATCAACCAATTTTGAACCGGAACTCGTGTTGGCAATGGCCCGGATCCCGATCTTCATGGGAGTGCCCACTGTGACAGTGGTGTTCTGGTAAACATAATCCGTCCCAACCTGTAAGGTTATGGTCGGTTTTTGATCAACGATGGGATCCTCTGAATCTTTCGTACACGAGGTTGCAAAAAACACTGCAATCATCATCATAAGGGATAGAACCCAATTCATCTTTTTCATAATGTTTAATTTTAGTAAGGTTTTAAATATGTTACGTCTTGCAAAGATACAATAATTTTGCTTGAATGCCACATGAAAAATCATTATCCTGAACATTCGGGGTGCAACGTCACCAACCGAACAAGTTTGTAAAAAAAGAAATGCTGTTCCTGTTGTTAAAACAAACAGACTTTCTTTTTATTATCTTTGGATGATTCAAAATTGAAAACATGAAAAAGCGGACAACTCTCCTTCTACTTCTGTTAATTCCTGTTTCATTTTTATTTTCTCAGGAATATGAATTCTATGAAAATCAGTCGGGAAATTGGGTAAAGATCGAAAATGGATCAATGCTAACCCGCTCTTGTACTGTAAATTCCGACGGTATTGATGAGTTTTTCGGGGTTAAAAACATATCGACGGGTTCCCGCATGGTCTGGGCCAGAAAGCAGCGACGTTATATGGCCCCTGAGGTCAATGACAGTTATTGCTGGAATGGGTGCATGCAATCGTACGATTCATTGTCGTATAAATATTTGCTCATGGAACCGGGAAAGCTTATTGTTAACCAGTTTGACGTTCATTTCAGGCCCGGATCCAAAACAGGCAACACCCTGATTTCTTACAGTTTCTTTGACCGTTCACACCTGGCCGACAGCGGCTTTATACAAATTCTTTACGTGATTAATCCTGTTGGAATTGATGAAACCGAATGGTTGACCAGGGCAGTCTCTGCCACACCCAATCCTGCTTCCGGCATGATCAGGTTCTCCGGCATCTCCAACCGGTTCATCGGATTCCTTACTCTGGTAAATTTGGTCGGACAGGAAATTATCAGCTTACCGGTAAGCGCCGGTCATACTGAAGTGACATTCAACAGTTCAGGACTTCCATCGGGAATCTATTTTTATTTTCTCCAGAAAAACGGCTCCAAAGGGCCTGTGAGAAAATTGATGATCTCCCGGTGAACCCTATCGATTATTCAGGATGGTCAGGGGTTTCTGGTAGCTTTTTCCTTCAAAAACCGATCTAAGAATATACTGTCCCGAAGGCAGGGAGGAAGTGTTGACCGACAGCGAATAGATGCCAGGCATCCAGTACTGTGATCCAGCATCAAGCACAGCTTTTCCCTGCATATCGAGCAAGGTAAAAATTCCGAAACCCTTCTCGGTTACCCTGAAATTAATATGGACTTCGCCATTGGCAGGATTGGGAAAAAGTTTTACGATCTCGAGCTGCTGAGAACCACCTTCGCGGTCGCCGAGGGGCCCTGAAACCGATTGGATCACTGCCTGCTGTACCTCTGCATTCACGAGCGATTCAGCCTGCCGGTAAACATAAACGACTACAAAACAATTCTGAGGATCATAGTTACTTTCGAGCGTAAAACTGAAATTCTGAGTAACCTCCTCTCCAACCGGCCATGAATTTTCTTTTATTTTCTGACCGAACTGATTGGCCATGTCTCTGACCACATCATGATGATAACACGGACGTCGGCCGGAATAATTATAACAATTCGAATCCATACTTTGATCAACAAGTATATTGTTCTCGAGCAATACCGCATTGATCATAAAAGTGCCCGTGAGCGACTCCTGATAGGGTTGCATTTTCAGCGTAACCGATACCGTCCGGATTTCCGAATTGTACGTCTTTGATTCCACAACCATCCTCACCGGGGCATCCGTATGACGTTCGATATTTGCCTTCACCGAGTCACAATACCGGTGATAATCACCCCACGTGTATTCTACATATTTTTGTCCGTCGCGGTTGGTACGGATCTCCGAATGATCCTTGAAAACATTTCGCGCTATGGTATCGCACTGGGCACACTTCAGCGCTGAAAAATTGGTGTGGTAAATCAAAACAATCGAATTTGGATAGGCAGGCTGAACGCAATGTTGCATCAACGAGTCGATGCAAATACATTCATCGCACCAGGTTGATGAACCCCGCTCAATCAACGTATTCCGGGGATTCTGACTCCATACTGACAATCCTGAGATCAGAAACAAGAGCAGAAAATAATTCCTTGTTTTCATAGCTGTTCTGTTTTATAAGGTATCTTTTTGACTTCCGAAATCCTTTGCGAAAGGATTTTTAAAAATACAAAAAAAATCCCCGGAAGAATAAAAACCGGAAAAAAACAGCGAATAATAATTCAACCACAGGCAAGGGTACCCGGAGTTATAAAGGAGATTAAACCAGGCTTTATCAGGAATTCAGGTTCATTTTTTGAATTTTATATTTGTCTGATTTATATTTATTTAGATCTTATTGGTATAATGAATATTAATCCTGTGTTTATTTTTTCAACATGTGTATAATAATTCATCATTTACTTTAGTGATTGATTATATGTTGCTTATGCAATTTTACATATCTTACTGTTTATTTATTCAACACTCTTCATCGTTTACATTTTAAACATAGTATAGCTATATCTTTGATTTACTGATTTTTATGTTAACTTTTTATGATTGGCATCCTATTTGAGAAGGAGAAATAGAAACAGAAATAACATCATCAAATAACCGGAGTCGCCATTTCTATTAAATCACAATATCATGAAAGCCACCATTCACTTGTTATTCAGTATGTTCCTGTTACTTCTCCCGGGCAGGCTTATCAGCAATAATCAGGATCCTACGGCCAACACGCCGCTTCAGGGGTCGATGAAGATATACAGCGTAGCTGAGTTATCTCAACTCACAACCATTTGGGCCGCAGAATTCAGCAGACTGCACCCGGGAATTGAAATCCGGGTTGTCGGCTCAGGCGATGAAACCGCTGCAGAAACACCGGAATCGGGCAACCGGATAACCTTCATTACCGGGAATCATCCGTTAAAGATCAGTGCAGACCAGAACTGGCGCATTGTCGTTGGCCGGGATATCATTGTTCCTGTCATAAACAGTAAGAATCCGCTCCTGGACCAAATCATCGCTTCCGGAGTAGCACCGGGCAATCTGATCAGAGCTTTCAAAGAACCGTCAGCACAACACTGGTCCTCCCTGATCACTCAGGGTAGTTCCGCCCCGGTTACACTGTATGTAGTAAATGACCCGGAGGTGACATCAAATCTTGCAGGCTTTATCCATGAGGCTGCACTTGACGGTACGGCCGCAAAAATGGTGACAGCCGACCAAATGAAAACCGCCTTGCAGCATGATATCTATGCTGTGGGATTTTGTCGTCTGAACCAGATTGTAAATGTCGGGGATCAAAAATTTTCCGAACCTTTTCGTCTGCTTCCTTTGGATAAAAACGGAAATGGTAAAATGGATTTCATGGAGGACATTTATGACAATCCCGCCGATTTTACAAGAGGGGTCTGGATCGGAAAATATCCAAAAAATCTGTGTAACGAAATTTTTGCCGTCTCTGCCTCGCGACCGACTGATGGTATCGGTATTGCCTTCCTGAACTATGTGCTCGATAAAGGGCAGGATCTGCTTGGTGCACGGGGATATTCCGAACTGGTCAGCAATGAAAAGCAAACCCAACTTGAACAGGTAAATGTAGCAAAGGCCCTTGAGCCCCAAACAACAGCCGGGATTTCATCATGGATTCAATGGATACTCATTTTGGTTGTCGGATTGATTGTTATTTCCTTGATCTTAAACTATTTCTTTAACAGGGAAGGTCATCGTAAGGCATCTAAAACGGAGGCATCTTCCAGTGTTGTTCCCCATTTTGATGAACAATCTGTCATCCTTCCGGGCGGACTCTATTTTGATAAGACCCATACCTGGACCTTTCTGGAACAAGATGGTTCGGTTAAGATCGGGATCGATGATTTTTTGCAGCACGTGACAGGCCGCGTTACCCGCGTCGACCTGAAAAATCCCGGTGATACCATTTTGAAGGGAGAAAAGTTGTTATCGGTCATCCAAAACGGAAAACAGTTAGATATCTATGCACCGGTCTCCGGAAAAGTTATGGACAGGAACAATGAACTTATCATACAGGCTTCACTATTAAACAGTTCGCCATACCAGCGCGGATGGGTTTATCGCATTGAACCTGTCAATTGGTTGCGCGACGTCCAGTTCCTGAATATGGCCGAAAAGTACCGGAACTGGCTTTCGGGAGAGTTTACGCGGCTCAAGGACTTTCTTGCAGAAGCCTTTAAAATCCACGCTCCCGAACTCGCCCACATTTCTCTTCAGGATGGAGGTCAGTTGCAGGATCACGTTTTGTCGGAGCTCGGTCCGGAGATCTGGGAAGAATTCCAGGTTAAATTCCTTGATAAAAGCCGTTAATTCCCTTCCGGATGTCCTTGAGTGGAATTTGTTACCCCGGGTAAATATACCAGGTCGAATGAACGAAATTCGATTACCCGGATGGACCCGGAAAACCATTCTGTTGTTATTCCTGATTAAAGAATTTTATGAAAGCCGGTGAAACATCACCGGTTTGTTTTTAAATTGCAATACAAAAGTAACGGATGGAATCCTCCGGATTTTAAAATGCAATTTTATTAACCGGACGGAACCCTGTTAAAGCGTTTTACCATGGGATTATTCAAACGATCAGGGAAGGAAAATGGTTTTGAAAAACCTGAAAGCCGGAAGTTTCTGAAATTCGGTTCCTCCATTTATGGAAGGGTCATATTCATTATCGTTATCTCCTCGTTAATTCTCTTTCTCTCTTTCAGTTTGATTTTCAGATCGGTCAACGAACGGTATCTCAATACTGTTATTCGTCAGAACGGGAATAATGTCGGAAGTATCGTACAGGGTTCGTTGTATCATTCCATGCTCGAAAACGACAAAAGCACGCTTCAGAACACGCTCGATATCATCAACACCATGCCGGGCATCGGGGAGGTGAACATGTACGACAGTCGCGACAACCTGGTTTATTCATCGATTTCTTCAGAACCCGGAAAGGATCACAGCGATCCGGATTGCAAGAAATGTCACGCTAACCTGAAATCGATGTTTCCATCAGGAAGTAAACAGTACCAGATTATCAGCAGCGCCAATGACTGCAAAATGAGCAATAAGGATCATGGTACCCGTCATCTGCTGATCCATGCTCCCATACTCAATGAGCGGAGCTGTTACGACAATCCCTGTCATGCCCATGAACCCACGGAGAAGGTACTTGGATCGCTGATCATAAAGTTACCGTTGGGTGACCTTGACAGGGCTGTTGAAAAATCATCGGCCCAGTTTTTCATTTTGGCCACCCTGACGACCCTTTTGCTAGTTATTTTTCTGATCCTTTTTACCCGCCGCAAAATCAAGGATCCCCTGAACGGCTTACTCAGGGCCAGCACTGCCGTGGCAAATGGTGACCGGAGCACCCGGGTAGAGATCAACCGGGATCAGTTGGACGACATGCGGGTGGTTTCACATGCCTTCAACGCCATGCTCGACAACCTCCAGGCCGCTACGAATGAACTGGAGAACTGGTCCCAGCAGCTCGAATACAAAGTTCAGCGGAAAACGGAGGAGCTTGGGGCGGCGCAGAACGAGTTGATGCATGTGGAACGACTGGCCTCGCTGGGAAAGCTCTCATCGTCGGTCGCCCATGAGATCAACAATCCTTTATCAGGAATTCTGGTTTATGCCAAGCTGATCCAGAAACAACTGGGCACACCGGATCAGTTCTTATCGAAAAGGGATTCGGTACTGAGGCATCTGAAACTAATTGAAAATGAAGCTAAAAGATGTGGCGATATCGTGAAGGGGTTGCTTGATTTTTCAAAGCGGGATCAGGAAAATTTTGAACCGAAGCACCTCCATGATATTCTTCAGGAGACCAACGAACTGGTGATCCATTCGATCAGGATTGCAAATATCAGCTTTAGTACCGCTTTTGAAGCCACCGATGACCTCGTGTTTTGCAGTCCGAACCAGATCAAGCAAGCCTGTATCGCGATGATTGTAAACGCCTCGGAAGCGGTTACCGAAAATGGCGAGATCCTGGTCAGGACTTCGAATCCCGATGCAGAGACGATCCAGCTTGACATTGTGGATAACGGGATCGGGATCTCTGCGGAGGATCAGCCGCACATTTTTGAGCCATTCTTTTCGACCAAGCAAAATACCAGTGGAATCGGACTCGGGCTGCCGATTGTTCATGGTATTATCCAGAGTCATAACGGGCGGATACAGGTAAAATCGGAGTCCGGTCGCGGGACCACCATGTCCATCTTTTTACCCCTTAAAAAGAATTAACACGATTCAGCATGGCAAAGCAAATCTCCATTCTTATCGTTGACGATGAAGAGACGGTGAGGGATTCGTTGTACAACTGGTTCCTTGAGGACGGGTATCATGTCGAATGTGCCGAAAATGCCAAACAGGCCCTGGCCATGATGGAATCCGGTCATTTCGACATTGTTCTGGCCGACATCAAGATGCCTGGCATGGATGGGCTCGAGATGCTCCGGCGCATCAAATCGTTGAAAAGAGACACCATGGTCATCGTCATGACGGCCTTCGCCACAGTCAACACGGCTGTGAAGGCGCTCAAAGACGGCGCTTTCGATTATGTTACGAAGCCTTTTGATCCCGACGATCTGTCGCATCTCATCCGGAATGCTTCAAAACAGATCGTGTTACAGGAGGAGAATGAAACACTGAAAGACCACATCAGTTCGCTGGAACGCGTTGAAGATCTGGTCGGCCGGAGTGAGGCCATGCAGAAGGTATTCAGGGAGATCGAGAATGTTGCTCCGACCAACTCGTCGGTGATCATCACGGGTGAAAGCGGGACCGGGAAGGAGCTTGTAGCACGGGCAATTCATGCGAATTCTCCAAGGAAGTTCTATCCCCTCGTCAGCGTTCACTGCGGGGCGTTGAGCGAGAGTCTGCTCGAGAGCGAGTTATTCGGGCATGAAAAAGGCGCCTTCACCGGAGCCATGTACAACCGTAAGGGACGTTTTGAAATGGCCGACAGCGGAACCATCTTTCTGGATGAAATCGCGACCATTTCGACCAAGATGCAAATCGAATTGTTGCGGGTAATAGAGACCAAAACTTTTGTCAGAGTCGGTGGAAACAAGGAGATCACCTCTGATTTCCGTGTTGTTTGCGCGACCAACAAGGATCTGAAAACCCTGGTCGACCAGGGCGCCTTCCGTGAAGATCTCTATTACCGGCTGAATGTCGTGAATATTCATATACCCCCCTTGCGTGAGCGGATTGAGGATATACCCCTGCTGGCCGACTATTTCATCAATAAATATTGTACAACGATGAACCGGCCCCTGCTTACCATCGACCAGGCAGTCCTCGACAGGCTGGCATTGTACCCGTTTCCTGGGAACATCAGGGAGCTCGAGAATATGATCGAACGGGCCATTGTTGTTGGTAACGGAAAGAAAATAATGCTCCGCGACCTGCCTTTCGGGAAGGAGATCCTCGACAACGACATCGAAAGTCTTGATGAGTTTGAGAAAGCCTTTATCCAACAAATCCTGAATAAATACTCATGGAATATTTCCCGAACTGCAAAAGCCCTGAAAGTGGACCGGGTCACCCTGTACAATAAGATAAAGAAATACGATTTAAAACCATCGGATCAGCAGATATAACGGCAGAAGCAAGATTACTGCCGGAACCATCCATGTTAATCCAGATCTTCTCTGAATGGATCAGCCAGACCAGAAACATATTACCATACTTTCATTCGGGTATTTCGACAAAGATTTTCTGGATAAACTGGCTCATCCTGTCAGGTTTGAGTTGAAAACCGATGTTAGTATCAGGGAGGCCCATTTGGATCTGAGCGAATATTTTGATCCTTCAAGGAGGCAGTACAATGGCAACCGGTTATTGAAAACAGTCGATGAGATGGCCCCACCCGATTCGCTGAAGACCATCGGGCTTTTTCAGGTCGATCTTTTCATCCCGATCCTTACTTACATTTTCGGGCAGGCTTACCTGAACGGCCGGTCGGGAATCGTCTCGCTATACCGGTTGCTTAATGAGCGTTACGGGATGGCGCATGATGAGAACCTTTTATTCGAAAGGACCATCAAGGAAGTCATCCATGAACTCGGTCACACCTTCGGATTGATCCATTGCCATGATCCTTCCTGTGTGATGCGTTCGGGCACCTATGTGGAGGACATTGACCAGAAAGATGCGCATCTTTGCAGCGTATGCCGCGAAAAAGCCGGTCTTAAATAAATCCGGGGCCGATCTTCCCAAAAATATGTCACCCTTGTAACCTTTCAGTATTTTTACAGTCCTTTTAACTAAACGATCCAAACATGAGACACGTACTACTTACCCTTACGCTGCTGTTCGTGGCGGCACTGCAATCAATTGCCCAGGAAAACCCTCTCTGGCTGCGATATCCATCCATTTCGCCTGATGGAAAGACCATTCTCTTTTGTTATAAAGGCGATATCTGGTCGGTCCCCTCATCCGGGGGAACGGCTAATCCCATAACGCTGACCGATTCGTACGAGTACCTGCCGGTTTGGAGCCACGACGGGAAATCAATTGCCTTCGCATCGGACCGTACCGGTAATTTCGATGTATTCGTAATGCCGGCCCGGGGTGGCGAGGCAAAGCGGCTCACTTTTAATTCGAACCGGGAGCTACCCTGGAATTTCACTGCCGACAACAAGGAGGTAATCTTTTCGGCCTACCGGCAGGATGTGGTCACCAATGCCCAATTTCCGATGTCGCTGATGAGTGAACTATACACGGCGCCGGTTGGCGGAGGTAAAATATCGCAATTACTTCCGAGCCCGGCGCTGAATGTCTCCCCCACTTCAACCGGCGACAAAATCCTTTACGAGGACATTAAAGGTTATGAAGATGAGTGGCGTAAGCATCACACCTCTGCCATTGCCCGCGACATCTGGATGTATGACTTCAACACACAAAAACATACCAAACTCACCGGTTTCAGTGGTGAGGACCGTGATCCGGTGTTTGATTCAAACGATCGTGATTTTTATTACCTGAGCGAACGGAACGGGTCATTCAATGTTTTCAAAAGCTCTTTGGATGATCCCTCCAAGTCGACGGCTTTAACCCGGTTTGAAAAGCATCCCGTCAGGTTCCTGAGCCGGAGCAACAACAACTTACTCTGCTTCGGTTATGATGGCGAAATCTACACCATGGTTCCGGGCGGGACGCCGAAAAAAATCCAGATATCGGTCTTTGCTGACGGCCGTTCCGGGCAGGATCGCATTGTTCCGGTCAATGAAGGGTTCACCGAAGCACGCTTATCTTCCAATGGAAAAGAATATGCCTATGTTTTCAGGGGTGAAATTTTCGTGAGCAGCGTGGATGGCGGATTCACCAAGCGGATCACCAATACACCTTACCAGGAGCGCAGTGTGAGTTTCAGTCCCGACGGCCGTTCGCTGCTTTATGCTGCCGAGGTGAACAACAGCTGGAATGTTTACACCGTCTCCATCATCCGGAAGGAGGAGCCCTATTTTTATGCCAGTACGGTGTTGAAAACCGAACCCGTAATCGCCACCGAAGCCGAGGAGTTCCAGCCGGAGTATGCGCCCGACGGGAAGGAAGTAGCCTATCTTGAGAACAGGGTGGTGCTAAAGGTCATCAACCTGGAGAGCCGGAAGACCCGTACGATAATGCCCGCCCAGGTTAACTACTCCTATTCCGATGGTGATCAATATTATCAATGGTCGCCCGACGGAAAATGGTTCCTGGTGAACTTCGCCTTTCCTGACCGCATTTTTAGTCCCGAAGTAGGTCTTGTCTCATCGGATGGTACCGGTCAGATCATTAATCTCACCCTGAGCGGGTACGACGATTTTGGAGGGAAATGGTCATCCGATGCGAAATCGATGATCTGGGGCTGCAACCGGAACGGCGATCACGCCCAGGGCGGTTATATTCCGACGGCTGATGTATATGAAATGTTTTTCAGCAAAGAGGCTTACGACCGGTTCATGCTTACCAAGGAGGAACTTGCGCTTGTGAAAGATCAGGAAGAACAGGCCAAGAAAGAGAAAGAGAAGGAGGAAAAGAAGGGAAAACCAGAGAAGGAGGGAAAGAAGGGAGATAAAGCGGAGGAGACTACCGGTGAAAAGGGAGGGTCGGTCACGGATAAAAAGGATTCGCTGAAGGTTAAAATTGAATGGGAAAACCTGACCGATCGCGAGGTCAAGCTTACCACGCATACTTCGAAGGTGCGGGATTGGCTGCTTTCGAAAGATGGTGAAAAGCTTTTTTACCTTACCAGTTTTGAAAAGGACAATGATCTGTGGGTTACAGAGTTGCGGACAAAAGAGACAAAAATGCTAGCCAAACTGGGGGTAAAAAGTCCCTCGATGGAGCTGTCGTCGGATGGCAAATTCATCCTGGTACTTGCCGATGGCAAACCCATGAAAGTAGAGGTTGAAGGTGGTAAGTCGGAGCCCCTGAAGACCTCGGGTGAGATGATGTTAAAACCGGCCGGGGAGCGGGATTACATATTCGACCATGCCTGGAGGCAGTTCAAGGAAAAATTTTATGTGGAGGACCTGCACGGCGTCGATTGGGATTTTTATAAGCAGGCTTATAAAAAATTTCTTCCCTTTATCAATAACAATTATGATTTTGCCGAGATGCTTAGCGAAATGCTGGGTGAGATGAATGCTTCGCATACCGGCTGCGGTTACCGGGCCGGGAGAGCCAATGCTGATCAGACTGCTGACCTGGGTTTGTTTTTCGACTATGAATTCAAAGGGTCCGGGTTGAAGATTGCGGGCATTGTTGAGGGAGGACCGCTTGACAAGGCTTCCTCACGTGTAAATACGGGTTGTATCCTCGAAAAGATCGATGGCGAGGCAATTTCTGACACCATTGATTTTTATTCCTTGCTGAACCGGAAAACCGGAAAGATCACCTTGCTTACCATTTCCAATCCCGTCACCGGGGAGCGTTGGGATGAAAGTGTGAAGCCAGTTTCAGGAGGATCTGCCAGTGAATTGCTTTACCGCCGGTGGGTGAAGAACCGCCGGAATGAGGTGGAACGGTTGTCGGGCGGAACCATCGGGTACATTCATGTACGGTCGATGGACGATGCGAGCATGCGAACCGTTTTCGAAGAGGCGTTGGGGCGGAACTTTGAAAAGAAGGCCCTGATCATCGACACCCGGTTCAACGGCGGCGGCAACATCCACGAACAGCTTTCCGATTTCCTGAGCGGGAAAAAGTACATCGACATTGTTCCGCACGGCCAGTACATCGGTTCCGAACCTTACGACAAGTGGGTGAAACCCTCCATCGTACTGATCGGAGAAAGTAATTACTCCGACGCACACCTGTTTCCCGTTGCCTATAAGCTCAAAAACACCGGAAAAACGCTTGGAATGCCGGTCCCCGGAACAGGTACCTTTGTCTGGTGGGAATCCCAGATCGATCCGACCCTGGTTTTTGGAATTCCCATGGGAGGCTGGCGTACCCCCGACGGAAAATTCTGTGAGAACAACCAGATGGAACCCGACATCCGGGTTGCCAACGATCCCGGTATTATGGCTTCGGGCAGGGATCAACAGATCGAGGAGGCGGTAAAGGAGTTGATGAAGTGATCGATCAAAGCAACGTAAATTCCCGAACAGGATAAGGAATTTTTTCGAAAGATTCGGATCAGGTAGTTTGGTTTAATCCTGTAAGCTGACCCTTTTATTTGGCACCGGGGATCAGCTTGGCCGAAATGATGTAATCCAGTTCCGGGAAGTGTTTTCGAACATAGGCGTTACCCTGCTGCATGATCGAATCCTGGTGGTTGGCCGGCTCGAAACCATAGGCTCCATAGAAGGAATCGACCACTTCAAATCCCTCAACAATCCGGGCTACCGGCGGAAATCCTTTCAGTCCGTTGTAGGTAACTGTATCGAGTTTGAAGTTGTCTTTTTTATTAATGAACAATTGACTGGTGCGTGAATTGGCTCCGTCGCGGGCATACGAAAGGGTTCCCTTCAGGTTGTGCTCAATGACCGGTTCATCCGGGATGGGACGCTTATCCCAGAACCTGTTAACCTCCGGGAGATCGGAAATGCCGAACTGAACCACATAGGCGGACTGGACCCTGAAAAGGCTGTTGTTGTCGTAGAAACCTGATTGAATGAGCTGATAAAGCCGGTCGACCCCTTCGGGCGACCAGGAGCGGAATGCTTCGATGGTAAAGGAACCTTTGGTGGTGGTGAACTTTACCATAAAGGTTGAAGGCGCTTTGACCTTCAGGATGGCGCTGTCGGGCACTTTCTGTGCTGTGAGCGCAACCGGGATGAGGAACATCATCCACAGATACAGGATACGTTTCATAAAGGTTGACTGGTCAGGATTTCTTCCCTGACAAATATAGAAAATCGGAAGATGCGGCAATACAAGTCTGACGGATCAATTCCTTATGAGTTTACCCGACATGCTATTCCCGGATTCTTTCACGATCCGATAAAGGTACATTCCGGGAGTCAGGTCATTGGTAGTCACTGTTTGCCAACCTCCGGTCACAACTTGCCGGAGTACTTCCTTTCCGGAACTGTTGTAGAGGATAAGGGTTGCTGGTCCGGTGAGTCCGGGCAGGTTCAGTTGATCCGTGAACGGATTCGGGAATGGTCTGATCGTCCGGGCGGGTTCTCTGTTGACTGTTATTCCTGTATAAAGTGATGATTTGATATCGATCACGGCGCTTTCGATGATGGTCAGGTTATATGGAATACTCTCAGGCGGGAGGGTATACCATCCGTTGGCCGATCCTCCCCATCCGAAATTGAAATGATAGTATTCATCGGTGTTATAGCCATCGACCACAACGTTGTGGCCTCCTGACCCGGTTGATACCAGCAATCCGAGTTGGACGGGCAGGGCAAGTTTTACATTTTCGGCAATGAGGGTATTCAGGGTAGTATCGTCGGGATAGACAATCCGTGATTCTTCAAATCCGAACCGTTGCCAAGCCATCAGGGCCTGTTCGAGTCCGAAAGTTCCCGAGACCGAGGCGGTATAAACCTGGTGGGCCGCGACTCCACAGGCAAAACAGAGTGCCGCTTTCATGGATTTTGTAAGAGCCCCCCCGAACGCGTAAGTCGATTCGAGGGTGTCGAGGTGCAGGTTCAGGGTATCGAAGCAGGGGAATCCCCGGGAAAGGTAATCGTTGTCGATCCAATATTGGTTACCCGATCCATAGTTGTGGTAATAATCATCGCTGTCGGAAAACCGGGTCTGGTTGATCTCTCTATGGTGATTTACGATCTGGGCCATTGCGATAGCCGGGCAGCCTGCCACGCTGCGTGAACCGGCATTCAGATCGAGCGGGCACATATTGTTGTACGGGGCGTTCTGGGTCCAGTTGGTTTCGAGCCATCCGCCGGTGGTTGTTGTACCTTCGGGAGGCCATTGTTCAAAGCCGGGCGATTTCAGCCCACCTGCCAGAAATGCCTGCCATTTCCCAGCGATGATGGCCCTTTCATCTGCAGATTGCCTCCACGATTGATCCAGGCGGACCTGTAAATCACGGGTTATGATCTGTTTGATCCGGCCCGCTTCCTCCAGGGGCAGATCAAACCGGTCGAGTGCCGACCAGGCATAGACCGGGGCAATCCGATCGGAATTTGCGATGATGACAAATCCGGTCGGTTCGAAGTGGAAGAGTGTAGCCAGTGCGGTGCCTGTTGCATCGGTCAGCTTTTCCTGCCGGATCAGGCGGTAATCGGGATGTTCTTTTGTGATAAAAGCAGTAGCTGCTCCAGGTAACAAGGATTCATGCAACGATTGGCTGCCGGCGGGGAATCCGCATCGGAGCAGGAACAAAAAAAGGAATATTTTTCGCATGGTATGTGAATATGTTGGTTTGTAACCGGTTACTCTTATTCCCCTGCCCGAAACCCGGAACTTCCGGAAGGGTATGCAACCGTACTGTAAAGATGAAAACAAATTAAATATGATGTATATTTTTTCGATTATCTGAAACAATAAACCGATGAAAGTCCTGAATTTTCAGATGTAACAGATCTCAGGTATCTGCTTCATGGCGACTTTTATACAGCCGGCACAGTTGGAGGAATGTTTGCAGGCAGGTTTCAGGTCGTGTCACAATCCTCCGAAATCAGGCTATCATAAAAAGATCCCTATAAATCCCGGCCCGGGGTCATTGATTCGACCACCCTTAGCAGTTGGTCTTTGCTATATGGTTTTGCAAGATAATGTGAGCACCCGTGTGCAAGGAGCCTGGAGCGGTCTCCGTACTGGGTATAACCGGTAATGGCAAGTACCGGGATCGATTCATAGCCCGGGATCCGGCGGATGAGTTTCACGGCCTCAATTCCGCTCATTGCCAATCCCAGGTTGATATCCATCATGATCATATCGAAACGGGTTGATTCACACAGCGACAGGGCTTCCTGGCCGGAGGAAGCAATGGTAACCTGGTACCTGGCACGGAGGAAAAGCCGGACCAGTTCGGCATTGGTCTCGTTGTCCTCAACCACAAGAACATGCAGCATTGGTTGATTTTTTTCCGTAACCGGGATTCCTTTTTCCCCGGTGGGGGTAGCGGATCTGACCTCCGGGACGGGGATCCTGGTATGAACCGGAAATTCCAGTGAAAATGTAGAGCCTTTGTCCGGTGTACTTTCAACATAAACATTCCCGCCAATCAGTTGCATGATTTTTCGTGCGATGGTCAATCCGAGTCCGATCCCTTCATAATGTCTTGAAAATCCCTCGCTTACCTGCTTAAATGCATCAAAGATAACGGCCAGGTCGGTACTGTTGATCCCGATCCCGGTATCCGACACGGTAATTCTCAGCAAATCTGAGCCATTGACTTTTTTGACAACTGAAGTGATGGTGATGCCGCCCTGATGGGTATATTTAATCGCATTGTCGAGAATGGCTGAGAAGGCGCGGGCTATGAGTTCTTCATCTGACTCCACGATCACGCCGGGTTCATCGGACGGGATCCGGCAATACAGTTTTTTATAGGTCAGGAATTCCTGATGTTTCATGACCACTTGTGAGATCATCTGGTTCAGTTGAAACTCTTTTAAAGTGGGTTTAATTCCTGATTCCAGTTGGGAAAGCCACACGATCGAGTCGAGGGTTTTCATGAGCCTCATTCCGCTTTTGTGTATCCGGAGAGCGCTTTGCCGGATGTCGGGGTCATCGGTTGAGTTTTGGATAACCTGGGCGAAGCCCAGGATTCCGGTGAGCGGTGTGCGGAATTCATGACTCATGTTGGAGAGCAGACTTGTTTTCAGATGGTCGGATTGTTCGGCTTTTTCCTTGGCCTGCTTTAGTTCCTCAAGCGTTTGCCTCCGGTGCAGGCGTATCGCGGCTTCCCGGAGTTCCCGGGTCACGGCCGGACCGATTCGCACAATATGATCCTTCATGATGTAATCGTGCGCGCCCGATTTCATCATGCTCACTGCCACATCCTCCCCGATGGTGCCGGAGACCAGGATAAAGGGAATGTCGAGACCGGAGGATTTATAAATTTCAAGGGCATGTTCACCGCTGAATTTAGGCAATCTGAAATCGCAAATGATCAGGTCGTATTCCCGCGTTTTTAAGAATTCCGACATTTCAGCAGCAGTTTCCACCCGGTCGGATTGGATATCGAACCCCTCTTTCTCAAGATGGTGTAACAGCAGGATGGCGTCATCGTCATGATCTTCGATGAGCAGCAGGCGTAGCTTTTCCTTCATGATTCAGGATTTGGAGGCAATTCATTCAGTAATAACCAATACATACCCAGTTGCTGGACGGCCTGGGTGAATTTGTTAAAATCGACCGGTTTTCGGATATAGCTGTTTGCCCCGTTGAGGTAGCAGTTGATGAGGTCCTGCTCCTCCAGGGAAGAGGTCAGTATGATAACCGGGGTGAGCTGTGTCGGCTGAAAATTCCGGATCTCCTTCAGCACCTCCAGCCCGTCGACTTTAGGCAATTTCAAATCCAGGAGGATGATGGCAGGGAGTCTGTGTTGGTCATTTTGACCAAATTCTCCTAAGCCTTTAATGTAATCAATGGCCTTTGCCCCGTCGTTCACCACGGTCATAGGGTTGGTCAGATTTGCCTTCTCGAATGCGCGCCGGGTCAATTCCACATCATCGGGATTGTCCTCCACCAGCAGGATTATCTTTCGATCCATTTTTACTTTTATTTGTTATGACATGTCCTTTCTGAATTTTCAGGGCAATCTGAAATAAAAAGTTGCTCCCTTCCCGGGTTCAGCTTCGGCGGAGATCGATCCCCCGTGTCGCTGGATAATCCGGTTTACAATGGTCAGGCCGATTCCGGTGCCTGCAAATTCCTGGGGTGTATGGAGCCGCTGGAACACCCCGAACAGCTTTCCGGCATACCGCATGTCGAAACCGGCCCCGTTATCCCGGATCATGATTTCGCGAACCCCGCTACGGATAACCGAATCGACGATGATGGCAGGGTCGGCGACTCCCGTGCTGAATTTAAATGCATTCTGGAGCAGGTTGTAAAGGGCAATCTTCATCAATCCGGGATCAGCAGTCACCAGGATCCCTTCGCCAATCGTTACAGTATGTTTTGAATATTCGGCGGTCTCTGCCAACTCGGCGCAAATTTGCTTTGCCATCTGGGAGATGTTGACCTCCTGGAGCGACATTGACTGTCGTGTGATCCGCGACAACCGCAGGAGGTCATCAATCAACTGTGCCATGCGTTGACTGGCATTCCGGATCCGGCGGAGGTAATCCCTCCCTTTCTCATCGATTTTTTCAGCCTGATCCTCGAGCAATGCCAGGCTGAAACCGTCGATGCTTCTCAACGGAGCCCGGAGGTCGTGAGAAACGGAATAGCTGAAACTTTCCAAGTCTTTATTTGCGATTTCGAGTTGTTCGGTGCGAACCTGAACGCGTTCTTCCAACTCCTGGTTCAGCCGTTCCAGTTCCCGTTCCTTGGCGCGAAGCACCGTTACATCCTCCCCCGAGCTGATGGTTCCGATCACCTTCCCATTCTCGTCTCTGATCAAAGCGTTGTGCCAATGCAGAATCAGTTGTTCACCGGTAGCGGTAAGCACGGAATTTTCGAAGAACTCCGGCCCTTCGATGTTCCCGCTCATAAGCTGCGTGAAAACCTCCCGGACAGTTGTTCTGACATCGGCAGGAATGAAATGATCGAACCAACTTTTACCGATAATTTCATCCTGCGGGTAACCGAAAAGTTCCGATCCTTTTTTATTGATCAATTCGATATTGCCTTCATGGTCTAAAACGATGATTACCGACCCCGCGATGTTCAGGTAATTCTGGGCGCGGTTGCGCTCCTGAATCAGCATCTGCTGGTATTTCGCCCGTTCCGAAAAATCACGGACAATCCCGTTATAATATTTTTTTCCCTGGAAATAAATAACCCGTGAACTGACCTCGACCGGAAATCTGGTTCCGTCTTTTTTCACATGGATGGAATCGTAAAGGAATCCTTCTTCGGGAGGTTCAGTAGTCAGGCGTTGCCGGTAAGGGGGTTGTGCTTCCGGGGCAATTATTTTGGAAGCATTGAAACCAACCAGTTCTTCGCGTGAATAGCCATAAACGCCCATTGCTCTTTCATTACAATCGGTAATGGTACCTTTTTCATCGAGCAGCAGGATGACATCATTGGCACGTTGCATCACCATTTCATAATGCTGGGTAAGAATCAGGCGTTGGGATTCGAGTTTGTAAAGGTTCCTGAAATGGTCTTTTTTCCGTTGCAGAAATATCAAATACAACACCAGAAGTCCCAGTAAAATCATGACCAAAACGCCCGGCAGCGTCCTGCCCCACCAATAAGAAAGGGGTTCCAGCGCTTCATCCTGGTCTGTTTTACTGACCATATACCAGGGGGTACCCGATACGTGCCGGGCATAAAAAAACACCCTGACACCCCGGTAATCGATTCCCTCACTGAATCCCGTGTATCCTTTGGCAGCCATTGCAGCCGGAAGGAGCTCATTGTGAAGCGGTAGTTTCAATCGCAGGGTACTCCCTGGTCTGTGTTTCAATTCACTCAGGTAACCCACACTGTCATCTTTTACTTCCACCAATAAAGTTTCGGAAGTGTGGCTACTAACCGGCCAGGACTGGATCAGGGGGTAGATGAACCTTGAAGGGTCAACCCGGAGAAGCAACATTGCCCGGAGGGTCGTCGAATCGTTCATTCCAATGTAAACAGGGGAATAAAAATCGATGTGGATCTTATTATGGTATTTGCAATAGTAAAAGCTGCTGAACTTTGCGTTCCTGAATTTAATTGAATTAAGGAGGATCATTTGTGCGTCGGAACTTAAAGAGTCACCGAGTGGAGTCAAACTGATATAAATTTTCCCGGTCGAGTCGACAATCAGGATATCCTCATACCCGTAATTATCCTTCATTGGCATTATATGGTCGAGAATGTAGCGACGAAGATCTTCACGCTCCGGATGGTCAATAAACCGGTTTACATACTCATGCATATTGCCGGCCCGGTTCACATAGTTGGCATCGCTTCTACGCTCCCTGATCCAATTGCTGATCTCTTCAGCCTTGTACTTTGAGATGCTTTCCAGTCGTTCCGACGTCAGCCGGACCAGGGTTGCGCGTTGAATTTTTAGATTTATGAATCCCAGGAGGATGATCATCAGGGAAAAAAAAACAAAAGCAGCAATATATTTCCACCCGGGAAAATATTCTGGAATTTTGAATTTCATAGATCAAACGGGTCGATGCAGTAAATATACAACAAGACAGGAAGAAAATCAAATCTGTGAAAAAGGTTTAATTAAAAAATATTCAACCGTGCCGGAACAGGTTTGAAAAGAAGAAATCCTGACCGGGAATCCGGGTGAAGGGTCACTGTCCGTTTACCAGCAGGGGTTTCACAAACCAATCCTGACCGGTCCGGATCCTGACGAAATAGCATCCCGGAGAAGCTCCTGTGATATCGATCAAAAGGTCGGTTTCCGGAGTGGATGGTTTATAACTCTTTTTGAAGACCGAAATTCCCCTGACATCGCAGACCTCTATTTCACAGTCGGCATCCGGGCGGCCGGACAGCGACACGGTGAAGATTCCACTTGTCGGAACCGGGTAGATCCGGATTCTTTGATCGGTTGGTTCATCCATTCCGGGCAAGGTTATGTAAATGTTGTTGGAGGTATCGGAGCTGCATCCGTTTATATTAACCACATCCCAATACCAGCCGATGGCTGTGACGGTATAATTCTGCCCGGTGGCTCCCGGGATCAGTGATCCGTTGAAAAACCACTGATTTCCGTCGGTTGCATTGCTTGAAAGCACCGGTCCTGCCAAGGTGATAACCGGAGCAGGAGGAACCGGGTTCAGTGATACGGGAAGGGTTGACACGGAGCCGTCGCCGCAGCTGTTGCTTCCATAGACTGTAATATTTCCCGAAACGGCAGCCGGACCGAAGTCGACGGTTATTGCATTGGTATTGGCTCCGTTCACGATGAAGGCCCCGGATGGAACGGTCCAGTGGTAGTCGGTCACCGCAGTGATGGGAGCAATCGAATAGACGATTCCCGAAGCGTTCTCACAAACCTGGTCCGGTCCTTCGATGGTACCGGGGTCGGAAGGCAACGGGGTGACGGTAACCTGGAAAGGCGGGGATGCCGGACCCGATCCGCAAAGGTTGTTCCCCTGCACGGTGATGGGTCCTGAAGAGGCATTTGCGGCAAAGCTTACGGTAATGGCGTTGGTATTATAGCCGGCGGTAACGGAGGCTCCCAAAGGCAGGGTCCAGATGTAGGAAACAGCATTGATGACGGGCGCTACCGAATAACTCACGCCGGTGGCTCCGCCGCATACCGCGGCAGTTCCGGTGATGCTTCCGGCTGTTGACGGGAGGGGGTCGACCGTGACGCTGAAGGTCGACGGGGTTGTTGCCGCGCATCCCGCGGTGCTGGTATAGTTTACCGACACCCACTGCGGGCCGGAAGCATTCCACGAAACCTGGATCTGGTTAGTACCTAGGCCGATCACGATAGAGCCTCCCGACGACACGCTCCAGGTATAGGCAGTCATGCCCGATTCGGTCGTGTAAGTGGCATTTGCACCGCCCTGGCAGGCTGTGGCTGATCCCGTAATCGAAGGAACCGGTGGCGGGCTCACGGTAACCGGCAGATTGGACGGGGTTCCGCTGGAACAGAAATTCGTTCCGTACACCGAAACGTTGCCGCTGGTTGAACCGAAGTTGACCACGATGCTGGTGGTATTCTGACCGCTTGTGATGGTTGCCCCGGCAGGAACCGACCAGGTATAACCGGTAGCATTGGTGATCGGGGCAATGGAATAGGTTTTACCGGTGGCATTGACACATACGCTTGCCGGGCCCGTGATCGCTCCGGCTGCCGCGATAGTCGGACAACCGGGCGTAAAGGTCTGATCGGCCCCGTAAAAGGTCCCAGCCGTACTGACACCAACACAACGGTAGTGATAGGTAATATTGGAGGTAAGTCCGGATAGGTTGGCAGAGACGGCAACAGGCGCGTATCCGGTAACTGTGGGAGGAGTTGCCGCCAGGGAGTTTCCGTAACTCGTGTTCAGCCCCCAGTCGAAGGTTACCGTGGTCGGATAGAGGTTGGCAGTAACCGATCCGTTAAGGGTAGCGCTGGTCAGCAAGATATTGGAAGCGGCATTGGTCACCACGACCGGATTCACAATGATTTGTCCGCTGATGGTGATTAAAAGCGAATCCTTCACAGTCACATCCTGCACAGCCACTGCTTTGGCATACACGGTTCCGTTGCCGGTTGCGGTGACCAGTCCGGCAGTACTGATCGCAGCGTTCCCCGTTACCGGGACGATGCTCCAGGTGACATTTTGGTTGGCGGTCAGCGGAAACACGGTCGCAACCATCTGCAGTGTGCCTCCGCTCGTGGTGATGGTTGGAGGGACACTACCCTGGGTAGCAACGACCAGGCCGACCAGGCCCCCGACCGAAATGCCCTGGGCATAACCCATGTATGAGCCGGTGCGGTTTTCGGTCCAGATGCCCGCGCAACGGTTGGGACCGTCGGGGGTGAAACCGTACCGCATCTTTGGAGTTCCTGTCGATGCCGTGGTAGAACTGATCTCTACCTGATTTCCCGCCCAGGCAAAATTACCGTTGGCATCGAGTCGGGTCACATAGATCTTATCATTCACATCCGCAAACATAAACATGGGATTGTCGTTCACCAGGGCCAGATTACCCTCAGGCCGATTGCTGTTTGGACCGATGGCATAGACTACCTTGGCATTATCGGTAAACTGCCGGGCACCGGTCGTTTTCAGAAATTTCTGCACATAGATTCCGTACTGATTCTGGTTGTAGTCGCTGAAGTTACATACAGACCAGACATAGTTTGATGCTCCGGAGAGGTTGATCATGGTATACATCTGGTAATCGTCGTAGGTATTCACATTGGTGTTGAAGGCTGAGCCGTTCATTCCCCAGGGGATGGTTCCGCCCGGGTCGATCCGCTGGAGAAAGGAGTTGAACCTGAAGCCGTTGGAGCTGTAATATCCGAAGTAGGTCACATCGCCATCGGCAACGATCGAATAGTACCGGGCGGCGCTGGTAGTCTGGTTGCAGATCTGAAGCGGGGCATAGACGGCGGTTCCGTTCGGATTGAACATTTGCGCAAAGAGTGTGGTCGACACGCCGTAACCCATCTTCTGATACACCATGGTAAATTTACCTGCCAGATTACCGATCAACTGACCGCGGGTGGTGGTGGAGGTTCCTACGGTGACCACAACAGGGGCGGTCCATGCCAGTGATCCGCTGTTGGTTATCTTTTGGATATTCAGGGTGTTTCCGTTATCGGAATTCCAGGTCACAACAATCTCGCCTGTTGAAAGCAAGGCGGGATAGGGAACCATACCGCCGCCGAGGATGATGCCTCCCGCACCCCAGAGTTGCGCTCCGGTTTGGGAGATTTTATGAACCACGGCGCTCATGATTCCGGTTCCTTCATGTTGAAATCCGATGACCAGGTTGTTGGAGGCGTCGACACAGACATTAAAAACAAAAGTCGCCGATCCCGATGCCAGGTTACTCACCAGTACGCCATCGGCTCCAAGGAGTTTATAGCCGTCGGCATCAATGAGCTGGGCCCGCATGTCGTAATTGCCGGAATTCTCGTGATAATAGGCGATCCATGTCTTTCCGTCGGATGTGGGAACCGACTGCAAATCGGCGGTTGGCAATCCCGAAATCAGTATGTTCACATTGGTATTGGTATTCCACTGAGCTGACGCCAGGCCTGAGCAGAGCAACATCAGGAGTCCTGCAAAACTCCTTAAAAATGTCAATTTTGTTTTCATTGTTTTGGGTTTTGGGATTACAAAATATTTACCGGCCCGGTCATACGTCAGCAAATCCCCCGGGTCAACGGGTCGTAGTTTCAATGTGTTCAGTCAGCTTTCCCAGGCACCGTACATAGCTTCCGAATTCGTTGTCGTACCATCCGAAGATCTTGGCATGGGTTACCGGAAGGTTCACGTCGCGGTCTTCTTTAATTCCCAGGGAGTGAAGCAATGCGGCAGGCAACGGAAGAAATCCGGTCCGGGTATGGGTTTCGTGTCCTTCGATGACCACGGCGGCGGGAAATCCCATCAGGTCGGACGATACATTCTGTTTTTCGCTGAAGTGAAGCAATCCCTGCTGGGATCCCCGGGTAGCCCGGCGGTAGAGGTCGTTGATGTATGCGCCGCTGATTATCGGTTCACCGCGCTCATCCACCCGCGAATCGAAGGTAATATTGAGGGAAATCAGGGAAACGGTATTGGTCGGGATGCGCACCGAATCGGCCATGAATCCGATGTTTGCTATTTGCGGCAGCACCATTTCCAGCGCTTTTCCCGCTCCTGTGGAAGATAAAATGATGTTGTTGAATACCGACCTGTTTTTCCTCAGATCGGAAGTTCCCGTTGAGGGAACCGCATCAAGCACACTCTGGGTGTTGGTTGCAGCATGAACCGTCGACATGGATGCGGTGAGGATTCGCTTGGTTTCCACGTCTTCGAGCAGGGGTTTCATCATATGGGCCAGCCCTGTGGTGGTACAGCTTGCCGCTGAAACCACATGGTGCAGGTGCGGCCGGAAGTCGAGGTGGTTAATGCCATAAATCAGGGTTGGATATTCGCCGGAATCCTTGTAGGATTTATCTTTAATCTTAAACGGGGCGCTGGCGATCACATTTCGCGCGCCGGCTTCGAGGTGGCCCCGGAGGCTTCCTTTTGGATCATCGGCCGGTATGGTCGGATCCAGAAATTTTCCCGTGCAATCGACTACCGTTTGAACGCCTTCGCGGGCCCATCCGATATTGCGGGGCAACCGTTCTTTCCTTAAAATTTTTACCGGGAATCCATCCACATCCAGCATACCATCAGAGGCATCAATCACTGTAATCGGGCATTTCTTTCCGGAAAATCCGTGAAGGAAATGATCGAGTGTGCCATAGGTTGAGTCTGTACTGATGGTATGAATCACATCATCGAGGCTTTTACCGACTTCCCGGCCTACGTTGATCACGATACCTTCGAAGCAGCGCGACTGCAGATGGTACCATAATGTCAGTTTTCCGATGCGACCCAAACCGTTGATGCCCAACAGTTTTTTCTCTTTAAGTGAAATTTCCATGATATCGATAGTTTTGGTTAGGTTCAGAATTCCTGTTTCCGGATCGGATAATTACCCTGGTAAATGATGCCAAGCGGCCCGTCCAGCGCGATTTTGTCGAATGCCCTGAACACGGTATCGTTGATGCGGCATGTCTTTTCTTTTTCGTTCACCCTGAGTTCCGTGCAATTGACCACGCAAACTTTACCCAGGCTTGAGGCGGTAACCGCGGCATGAGAGGTGGCCCCGCCTTTGCCGGTCAGCAGTCCGTCGCATTCAAAGATCATCTCTATATCGTCGGGAACCGTGTCGGGACGGGCAAGGATGCATTGACCGTCTTCAAATTTAGCTTTTATTGCCCGGATATCTTCCAGGTCGAAAGCAAGAAATCCATTCACGACCCGGTTGCCGATCCCGATACCGGTGCCAACCTGTTTCATTTTTTGAGGAGGAACGGCGAACACCACCTTCTGTTCGGGCTTGGTCACCGACTGGTCTCTCACCTGTAAAATGTAAAGGTCTTCGGGTTTCGCGGTTTCGAATGTGAATTCGATCTCCTGATGGCCGAAATCGTGTTTTTCGAGCAGTTCGTGGGCAAAGTTATTCAGTTTCTCAAAGATCTTCGGAAAGGCGCTTTCAAGGGAGAAGGGGCTTTTCTGGTAGTATTTATTCCGCTGGGCTTCACTTACGGGAAGGGTATTAACCAGTCCTGCAACAATATCTTCACCCTGGCTCAGAAATGAAAAATCGCCGTTCAGATGGATCCCGGGTGAATTTTGCATCACATCGCAGGTAAATACCACGCCCGATCCCGATTCGCGGTGAATATTTCCGAAAACCATCTGCTGCACGATCACGGCAGTCCCCCACTCGTGGGCGATCTGAAGGTGGTTGCGGTACACCTTTGCCCGCGTGTTGTCCCATGAATTGAATACCGCAATGATCGCCTGCCTTGCCTGTAACCAGGGATCCTGCTCGAAGGGAACGTTTCTTTCCTTCAACACATCCTTGTATGCGTAAGTGATCTCGCGCATGATGGGCGGCGGAAAGTCGATCTTGCGGCTGATGTCGTACTTTTGCTTGTAATCGATCATAATCTGATCAAATACATCCCGGTCAATTCCGAACGACATACCCCAGGTCTGAAGCAATCGCCGGTAACAATCCCACGAGGTCCAGCCAAAGTTATGCTGTTGGCTGAGAACCTCCGTGATCTCATCATTAAGCCCTACATTCAGAAAGGTATTCATGGCTCCGGGCATCGAGATGGCTGATCCCGACCGTACCGACAACAAGAGCGGGTTCAGCGGGTTGGCGTATTCCCGGTGCGACAGGATCTCAATTTCCCGTATATACCTGTCGATCATGCTATCGACTTCGGCATGCAGCGAGGGATGTTTGGTGATGGAATCCTTCCGGCGAAAGACCTCGGTAGTAATGATAAATCCGGGAGGTACGGAATAGCCCTGAAGATAGAGTTTCTTCAGGAAAAAGCCCTTTGATCCCAGGAAAATCTGGCTGTCGATTCGCGGATCGGCTATGTTGAAGGGGCTGATTACCACATCGGGATCGTACGACATGATGCTGCGTATATCCTCCGGCGTAAAATGATCAGCCATGTTACGCAGGCTGTTGAGCACTTTGCCGATGAAGTTGTCGAGCGATTGAATGAGGAAGGCAGATGAGAGCAGATCGCGGAAGAATGCTTCCGATTTTTTATGGATGAATTTGCTTACCGATTTCTGGTCCAGATTTGTTTCATCGGGAAAGATTTGCGGGATGATCACCTTCAGAAGTTCATCGTACGAACTCATGAAGTAATGGCTGATGATCTCTTTCACGCTTTCGCCCATGAACTGGAAGATGTTAAGATACTGACCGATTGTGAAACTGCCCGAGGTCAGGCTGTACTGCAGCATCTGAAGGTTGGAATTGAAGCCCTGATCGGGAATCCCGTCGAGTTCCAGTCCCTGGCGCAATAATTCGAGGGTCGAATAGATGCTTTTGAGGGTTTTCGCGGTTATATAATCAGTGTTGAGTTTGGCAATGATGCGTTCCATCAGTACGGTGGCGATGCCTTCGAGGCGAAAGGTCACCCCGAGTGCTTCGAATTTTTTTTCGTGGTATTCGCCGTACATCGATGGAATCCCGAATGCGATATGCCGCTTGTGGTAGATGTTTTCCCATCCCTGACTGGGCACCGGGTCGAAGATGATCTGGTTGAGCCGGTCCATGAAGCGGAAAATCAGGCGGAGCGCCTGCTCATCGTCCGACTGATCGAGGTATCGGGTCAGATCGTCCACTTCGGCAGGGCTGAAAAAATTGTACCGGTTGAGGATCGCCGCTATGTTGATGGTCTCGAAGGAGTACTTTTCTTTCAGCAGCTTGTAAAGCCTGATCAGGAGGCGGACCCTCCGGATGTCCTGGTCTTTTGCGCTGCCCAGTTCGTTGAGCATCGTCTCAACCGCTTCGGATTCAAGTTCTGAAAGTTGTTTTACCGAGAGGTTGCCTTTTTCACACAGGGCGCTTACAACCTCATGAACTCCCTGCACCCACTCGCCTGACAGATCGATACTCTCGATCACATCGGCCGGCACCAATGGTTTCAAAAGATCGAGGTTCGGATCTTTCCAGAAGTTAAGGATCTCCAGGCATATCAGAATGTGCGAATTATTGCCTTCGGTATGGATCTGCTTTCGCAGGAAATGGATCAGCTTGTCGGCCCGCTGGGATATTTCATCCAGCGTGGTGGTCACCTCGCGGAGTTCACCTTCGGCTCCGATCTCGTTAAAATAAACCGGAAAGATCCGTGTGAGTTGTTTGATCCTTTTAAAGATAGGCGCGATGTCGGAGTTGAGCAACCGGGTCACATCACGCTGGAACAGATCGGTATCGAAGATAAAGATTCCGCCCATCCTCAGGTTGATGATAAGCGCCGACAGCAGTCTTTTCATGACCTCGGGGGAGTACTCGATCAGTTCGAGCCATACACGGATATTCTTGATGTGGTTGCGGTCGACATGAAGCTGCCAGTTGTCGGTAAGGTACACCACGCCCGGAGTAACGAATCCCATCCTGATGAGCTTGTTCTCAAAATAGCGGATCAGGGAAAGGTTGTCGCTGTTCATGATCTCTTTACCCAGGGTCAATACCGAATCGAGTACGGTACCTACATGGTGCTGCCGAAATTCCTCAAAGAGCTGAAAAAGGTTGTCGACTGATACGAGTATCTGATCTTCCGTAAGTTCCTTACCGATATCGCGAATCACACGGTTCAGGTCCCAGAGCAGGTAATCCCGTTGATGCACCATTCCCGGGAGGTGAAGAAGGAAAAACAGATAGTGAAGTTTTTCGATTGCTTTCTCAAAATTCCCGGTAAATTTCCGGAATGCCGTGGCGATATCGGTGTAGGTAAGCGAAACCTTCACTACTTCATTCCAATTTCCTGCGTCAGCAAGCTTTTGTCGCTGAACATCGAAAAAAGGTTTTCCCAATTGCAGGATTTGGTTGGAGTACTGATCACCGAATATTTTCTGCTTTGATCCGTACCATGTTTCTATTTTTGTGGACGACTCCCAGAAATCGAGATTTTTTATAGCGATTTCGCGGACCATTGTCAGGATTCGGGACGAAACTGCAGGATCTTCAGAAAGTTTATCAAGGCTTGTAAAGAAAATTCCCAGGTTGGCAATGCAACTTTCCGTGCTGGCGCCGATGTTTTCTTCTAATACACTGATTGCGTGTTCGATCGTCTGTTTGAAGAGGACGGGGTCAGTCGAAAGGTTTTCGATCAGTTTCAGGAGTGTGTAAACCAGTTGTTCCTTGAGCCGCGGCTCCAATTCTTCCCGGAGCAGGGTGGAAATGATATTACATTCCGCATCAAGCGCTCTGACCGCTTCGGGAAGCGCCCGGTAGAACCATAAGTCGCCAATGAAAATTGCCGGAATCTGTCCTACGACATCAGCGTGATTAGAATAGGGATGGTGGAACTCGTTGAAAAAATCTTCTGAGCGTTTATGAATTCCATAGTAATTGTCAGAAAGGCTGATAAACCATTGATGCTCCTCTGGTATGTCGATTATCAAATCCCTGGTATGTGCCAGGTTTATTTCCAGTGCGGTCGATTGTAATCCGGGGTTCATGGTCGTTTAGTTTAATTACAGGGTCGCGATATGCTTTAAAAGGTCGATGATCCGGTTTGAGTAACCGCTTTCGTTGTCGTACCAGGCCAGCACCTGAACGAAATCGCCGCCGAGGACTTTAACGCTCAGGGCATCGAAAATGGCCGAATGCGGGTTGTTGATGATATCGCTTGAAACGATGGGATCGTTACAATATTCCAGGTATCCTTTAAGCTGCATCCGGGCCTGATTTAAAAAGGCTTCACGGATCATGGGAGCGGTTACAGGATTGTTCAGAAGGGCGGTCAGTTCGACAAAAGAACCGTCGGGCACGGGAACACGTGTCGCGAAGCCGTCGAACACGTTGGTCATCTCAGGCATGACCAATGCTACCGAGCGTACCGCGCTTGTCGTGGTGGGAATAAGGTTCACCGCTGCGGCCCGGGCACGCCGGAAATCATCATGCGGCCCGTCGAGGGTCGATTGGTTGTTGGTATAAGGATGCACGGTATTCATGAAAGCCTTTTTCACGCCAAAGGAGTCGTGCAGGACCTTGAGCATCAGCGCGACACAGTTGGTTGTGCACGATGCATTCGAAATGATCCGGTCGGTGGGAAGGAGCTGGTGGTGGTTGATCCCCATGACAACGGTACGGTCGATCAGCTCATCGCCGGGGGGACAGGATAGGATCACTTTGCGGACACTTCCCCTGAAATGCTGTTCAAGTTCCGGACGGGTTTTAAAGAGGCCGCTCGATTCCACGATCACTTCTGCCCCGGAGGTATCCCAGGGAATTGCCGAAGGATACATGCCCGAGGTGACGGGGATTTTCCTGCCGTCGACCAGCAAAAATCCCCGGTCCGGTTCAATCGATCCCAAAATCCTGCCATGAACACTGTCATATTTTATAAGATGCGCCAACAGCGGCACATCCATCGCGTCGTTGAGGTGAACAATTTCAATCTCCGGTGTCGCAGCGGCAAGCCTGAAAACCAGCCTCCCGATCCTTCCCAGTCCGTTTATTCCTATTCTGATAGCCATATTGAGTTCAGTAAGCGTATTTTAATCTAAAAGAAAAACCACTTCCGGCGCCTGATTGGTTGGGGACCGGTTGTTACAAATTTAACGCTTTTTCCGATTGGATTTCAAGGAAAAAAGATCCTTACTCCGGCAGTGGAAAATTAAAAAAACGGGAACAACTCGACTGACCGGGGATTGATCATTGAACGGGCAGGGAAACACTGAAAGCGCTTCCGCTTCCGGCTTCGCTTTTGGCCCATATCTTTCCGCCGTGTTTATCGATAAATTCCTTACAAAGGATCAGTCCGAGGCCGGTTCCTTTTTCTTTCGCGGTTCCATAGGTAGAATAACTTTCATCGATGCGGAACAGTTTTCCCAGTGATGCCTGGTCGATTCCCACACCCGTATCCCGGATTGTTACGATAACGTCGGCCGGGGTTTGCTCAGCAGTTATGGTGACGGCGCCTCCCGGTTTCGTAAATTTAATGGCATTGGAAATCAGGTTGCGCACAACGGTGCTGATCATAGGTCTATCCGCACTGACGATGTATTTCCGGGAAATGTTATTCACGATGGTTATCGATTTCTGGTGCGCCGAATCCTCCAGCAGCGAAGCCACATCACCAATCAGCCGCGTTAAGTCAAGGTACTCCGGATTAAATTCCATTTTGCCGGTCTGGGATCGGGACCACTCCAGGAGGTTGGTCAGCAGATCAAGGATACGGTTCGATGATTCGTGGATGATACCTGCGTACCTGCCCACCTCCTGGTAATCTTTCTCTTCGATTCGTTCCTTTATAACATCACTGAAACCGATGATGGCATTGAAGGGATTCTTGAGGTCGTGGGCGATAATCGAGAGGAATTTATCCTTCATCATATTAAGTTCCCTGAAACGGGTTTCGCTGAGGCTGAGGGCTTCCAGGGTTTGACGTTGTCGGGTGACATCCCTCGAAAAAACGCCCACCTTGTCGGTGGTCTCATTTTGGTAATGGATCGGGTAAATCACATATTCGTTGTACATTCCATCGCGTACATCCTCTCCGTGGATTATCTTTCCGGTATCCAGCGACTGACGGATAAGGGTTAATCGCTTTTCGGCAATTGCGGCCGGTAAGAAATCAAAGAAATTCTTCCCCACCATTTCTTCCCGGGTCATATGCATCCGGCGGGCATGGGCCTCATTGGTATCGAGGACTGTTCCTTCCCGGTTGAGCAGGATTATAAAATCGTCGGTCGATTCCATAATGGCCCTGGCATTGGTTTCGCTTTCCCTGAGTTTTTGTTGCGTCTGTTTCTGTTCGGTGATATTCCTGATAATGGCCACAATCTGGTTTTCCGAATAAGGCACCATGCGGCATTCAAACTGTTCGATCTCCTTACCGGGAATGGGAAGTTCATATTCATAAATCTGGATGGATTTGCCCTTCAGGGTTTCCCGGATCTTTCCCATGGTCAGTTCTGCAAACCATGCCGGCATGACCTCCGAAATGCTGCGTCCGATGAACATTTCAGGCTTCAGGTAAAGATCGTCTTTTGCTGCTTTATAACTCAGGAAAACGCCGTCGGCATTCACCTGAAATATCATGTCGGGGATCGCCGCTATCAGCGCTCTGGCATGTTGTTCGCTTTCGCGAAGCGCCTGCTCCACTTTCTTTCGCGCCGAAATATCTCTGATCAGCGCCAAAATGTACGCTGTGTTGCCCAGTTCTATTTTTCCGGCGCTGACTTCGACCGGATAAAGGGTTCCGTCTTTATGTCGGTGAACAACTTCCAGCGTTTCATGTTTGATTTTTTCCAGCACCTCCTCGACGGATCGATCCTTCATTCGTTCCCGGGCTCCGGGCTCCAGGTCGAGGAATGACATTTTCAGGAGTTCTTTGGCTGAATATCCGGTATGGGTGACAGCAGCCTGATTGACTTCGATGATATTGCCTTTCATGTCGTGGAGGAAGATCATCTCGACCGCCTGATCCATTATAGCGCGGTACTTCATCTCCGATACCTGCAACGCTTCATCCTTGCGTTTCTGTTCGGTAATATCGATGATATTTCCCGAAACTCTTGCAACCGATCCGTTCTCAAAAACCGGGTGGCCGATGGTCCGGATCCAGATATGGCGTCCCGTCGCTGTAATGAAGGGGAATTCCAGGTCGTACGGAATCCCCTGTTCACAGCACTTTTTGAATGCGGTCAGGATTGTTTCCCGGTCAGCAGGCAGGTAACATCGGAGACTCGCCTCAATGAGTTCTTTCCCCTGCAACGGGTAGGTATCATGGTCAAAATCATGGATCCGGTAGGTCTCGGGAGTCCATATTGCCGATTGCTCTTCGATATTCCACTCCCATCCTCCTATTTTAGCCAGTTGCTGGGTCGTTTGTAAAAGTTCATGCATCCGGTCAAGGGCCTCCTCGCAGTTTTTATGATTAACGGAATAATTTCCGGGGTCTCCCGTTTCGATCACCTCCTTCGACAGATGTTGTCTCTTTTTTGGTTCGCTCATATCCAATTTTGTTAGGTACCTGCCGGGAGGGTAAACCTGAAGGTGCTTCCCTTTCCCTCTTTACTTTCAACGCGGATCTCACCGCCCTGTTTAACAACGAATTCATTACACAAGATCAAGCCCAGGCCGGTTCCTTTTTCCTTGTCGGTACCGGGTGTGCTTGTTTTATTTTCGATGGAAAAGATCTGAGATTGTCTCTCGGCCGGGATCCCGATTCCGGTATCGCGGATTGCAATCTCCACCATTTCGTTTTGTCTGGATGCTTTAACAAAAATGCTTCCGCCCCGCGGAGTAAACTTGATGGCGTTGGATACCAGGTTCCGCACGATGGTATCGACCATGTTTTGATCTGCAACTACCCGGAGGCCGTCGGGAATCTCTACTGTGATGGCAATATCTTTTCGCATCGCCTGTCCTTCGACAACCGGGAGCGTCTCCATCAACTGCTCTTTCAAATTCATCACTGCGGGTTGAAATGTGATCCTTTTGGTCTGTAAATTGGCCCAGATGAGCAGGTTTTCAAGTAATGCATAGGCCTGCTTTGAGGAGGAGGCAATTTTCATCAGCAGTGCGGTAACCTGATGCTGGTCCATCGTCCCGAACTCCTGAATCAGGAAGTCGGTAAATCCGAAAATGGCGTTGAAGGGACTCTTCAGGTCGTGGGCAATGATTGAGAAGAACTTATCGCGTGTGGCAACCAGCTCGCGGAGTTCCTCAGCATTCTTTTTCATTTCGAACTCCATTTTCTTCCGTCTGTCGATATTCCTGCTGACTCCCAGTACTTCAATTTCGCCGGCGGCATTGAATTGTATCTGGGTGGCTACTTCAACCCAGATGACCGAACCATCTTTACAGGATTGCCTGACTTCGTTCAACTGACGGGTCAGGTTCGTATCCCGGTGTTTGAGAAATTCCGGGATGCCAATCTCAAGTCCGCGCCTGACCAGCTCCAGCGATTCCGGTTCCAGTGATTCATCCATCGACTGGGCCATCGCCTCTTCCGGGGTATAGCCGCGGAGGTGGATGATCGAGGGGCTGATATAGGTAAACTTTTCGCACGAAAGGTTTAATATCCAGATCACATCGGCCGAATTCTCCGTGATCAGGCGGTACTTTTTTTCACTTCTCCGTAGTTGTTCTTCCGATTTCAGCCGTTCAGTGATATCTAAAAAGGTGACCACGGCGCCTTTAATCTTGCCCTCATGAACAATGGGATACGACCAGTATTCGGCAGGGAAGCTGCTTCCGTCGGCCCTCCAGAGAACCTCATCGGTGACATGCGTTCCGACCCCTACCTGAAATGCTTTAAAAATCTCGCACGACTCGACCGGAAACGGGGTACCGTCCTTTCTTGTATGGTGGATAAGATGGTGCATATTTTTACCGATGATATCGTGATAGTCCGGATAGCCCAATATCTTTACTGCGGAATTATTGCAGAAGGTACAATTTCCATCTCTGTCGATGCCATATATCCCGTCGGCCGCGGAATTAAGTAACTGAAGGAATTTCTCCTGGCTCTCCTTCAGATCGAGTTCTGCCTTTTTATGGTCGGTGGTTTCAAGGGTCAGTAGAAAGATCCCTTCGGGAACCGGTTCGATACGTACTTCAAACCAGGCAACGGAACCGTCGGGGAATGCATAGGAAGATTCGACACGGACGGGAAATCGTTCATCCATGCACTTTTTATAGGTGGCAAAGATGTTGGTCTGCTCGATTCCGGGGAACAACTCCTGAATTTTCCTTCCTGTCATCTCTTCCCTTTTCATCCGCGCCTGGAGCGCATTTGCTTCATTCACATACAAAAATGTCCAATCATATCCGACCAGGACACACCCCTCCAGCATCGTGTCAAGCGTTGAACGATAGCGTTCTTCCGATAACCGCAATTGGTTATGACTGATCCTGAGTTGTTCGTGTGTCTCTTTTAGTTTGGAGAAGCTGTTTATTTCATTATACAGGATCAGCGCAATGTAATTAAAGAAAAGGTTTAACAGCTTTTGAACTTCAGAAACCGAAATCATGATATTCTCAATTTTGAAGACCCCGATGATCTCCTTGGCGGCCAGCAACGGAAAGGTCCAGGTGATAGCATTTTTCAGTCCGGGCGTGGTCATTTGGGTTTTACTGATATCATCCTTTGATTCGACCGGTTCGCGGGTTTCCATTACTTTTTGAACATCGGGATCATCGATTTTGGTCAGCCGTAATCTTTTCCCGAAAACGTCGGCGTAAAAATATTCCCGGTCGAGGATATAATAGATGGCCACATTGGAGCCGCCGATGTTGTCCATTACGGTTAAAAGAAGGTTATCGATGGTGTTTTCGAGCCCTGTACCCGAACTGATCCGGGTCACGAGGTCGGCGATCAACTGGAGATACGACTTCTCGAGGGCAAGCTTTTCAACTCGTTTCCTCAGATTATCCAGTTCTTCTCTTTCGATTGTCACCATTTCCGTGTTCATCGGTTCCCGAGTTTTAAAAAAATGGTTTGCTTTAAAACCGATTCAAGATTATCCAGTGAAACATCCATCCATTTGACCGGCAAACCGACCGTTTGGCCCGCGTGTAATGCCTGTGCTTCAAAATTTCCGGAACAGGGGGTTCGCAGGGCGAGGATAACAGATCGGTCGCCTTTGAAAATATCTTTGATTATTTCTGGAGTGTTTCCGAAGGTCTTACGGATGATCTCATCCCAGCGTAATGCCCAGTCTTCCAGCAAAAAATAGGCTCCTCCGGCAAGTTCCCTGTTAAAAATTGTTTTCCCCAAAAGCATTTCGGCGCAATTCTGACCTTTCGACCGGATGGTCTTTGAATTCTCCAGAATCCGTTCCATCAGGGGGTGGCAGGCGCCGTAAAAGACGATGGTTTCGCGGTCTTTGTATTTGTTAAGGGCCGTTTTCAGGCCTTTCGACAATTTTTCAAAATCGATATGGAGAGAGGAATCGAGGAACCGCGGTTCTACCGGCCAACTGTTTTTCCGGATCAGGAAGGCGATCTCTTTTTTCAGGATCCCGCAACTGATCAGAAGTAGTTTATCGTTTTTGGTCGTGTTTTCCGGTTTCATTGACTGCCTGTTTCATAAACTGCTTCGAGCATGGTTCTGATATTCTCTTCCGGGATGGCATAGGGCATGACCAGCGTTCCGAAAAGAAATTTTCCGCCGGGCATGCCGGCCGCGAGCATCCGTTTGACCTCCGTTCTGATCTCCTCCTTCGACCAATCTATCAGTTTGATATCGTTGATCACACCGCAGGTCAATGCCCGGCCGTTGATGATTTTTTTGCCTTCGGCGAGGTCATCGAGCGGGCTGAGGTAAAAGGTTGTTATTCCCAGTTGCTCAATTACCTGGTCGATCACTGGATTCATCCTGGCTCCCCCGCAGTAATAAACCAGTCCATTTGTTCCGCCCGGTTGCAGGTCGCGTTTCATCCAATAGAGCGACCTTTCGCGGAACAGGTTCATGGGAATGAAATCGGTCGATCCGAACGCGTTGGCATAGACCAGAATATCGGCGCCAGCAGCCCGGTAGGCTTCAATTTCCTTCCGGAAAAAATCGGAGCATTTGGTCAACAGTTCATCGCGTACTTCTGCCGGCCCGAGGAGGAACAATTCCATCCATTTTTCCATCCCGATCAGCATGGCCGGAAGGGTCATGGATGCCGTGACATAGGCGCAGATCGGGTACCGGCCGCCCACTTCCTTTCTCAGAATTTTCAGGCATTTCAAAGGTTCTTCAAAAGCCGGATGACCGGTCAGATCGTCGGGAACCTGCAGCTTATGAATGTCGTCGTAGTTTTTCAGGATCATTTCGCCCACGTTGGGTGATCCCTCCGCAGCAAAGATGATCCGCCGGCATCCCAGCAACTCGGCTTCCTTTCCTACATAGAAGAGGCTCCAGACGTTATCATAACCGTACTTTTCGCGCATTCTGAGCTGGGCTTCGGCAACATATTCCCCTTTCGAGAAATATTGTTTCAACGGCATTCCCAGTTCTTTTGCTCCCTGGTCGATCAGGTTGCAGAATACCGGGATCCGGTCTGAAGTGGTTCCATTGACGGCAGCCGTTAATCGATCCATTCCTGTGATCATGATGTCGCCTCCCGAATCAGTTTTGATATCACCTCACCCGCTTCAATGCCGTTGTCGGCCCAGGCATCAGCCTTAACCATTTTATACAGTTCATGATCGTAACGGTACGGGGCTCCACCTACGATGATTTTTATTTTATGCTCCATCCCGGCATCCTGCAGGATCTTCCGAACCCCGAGACAACCGGTTTCTCCTCTTGCCGTATGGATCATCATCGACGAAATCCCGATCACCTGTGCCTTCCCTTCAATTGCGGCTTCAACAAATCGTTGCGGGGAGACGTTCAGACCAAGATCGGTCACATCGATGGTCATGGCTTTCAGACAACCTGTAACAATTCTTTTTCCAAGCCCGTGAAAGTCACCCTGGGAGGTCCCGATAACCACGTGACCGATTACGTTCTTTCTCTGCTTAAATTTCGGGATCATTTGTTCGGTGACCTCGGCAGCAATCTGTGAGGTTATAAAATGCTGGGCCAGGCTTGCTCCGAAATTTTCGCTGATCGACCTGACCATCCTGTCGATGGTCGGGATAACCACCCTGAAGACCACATCTTCGGGCATCAATCCCTGATCGACCGCATATTGCACAGCCTGTAGTGCGCGTTCCCGGTCGGTATCTAAAATAGCCTCGGTGAATTTGCGGGTGGTGGCTGTCACCAATTCGTTCATAGGCATTCAGTTAAGCTCAAAGAGGTCTTATTTGTCCAGGACTTTACTGATTGATGATAACAAAATGGTTCGGGTAAAAGGTTTCGGCAGAAACGCGTTGAAGCCTTCCGCGAAGAGTCGCTTTTTATCATCCATACTGGTAAATCCGGTTACGGCAATGACCGGGACGGTGGCATTGGATTCGAATTTCCGGATCTGTTTCAGCGCCTCCACCCCGTCGATCCCGGCTCCCAGGTTGATATCCATCAGGATGACATCGTAGTATTTTTCATGGGCCATTTTTACGGCAGATTCCCCGTTGTAAGCCTTCTCGATCCTGAAAGTACCCTCCAGATACATCTCCAACAGTTCTACATTGTATTCGTTATCTTCAACGACGAGGACTGTAAGTATGGGTTTTTGCTCCTCCGGAGTAACGACGGCGGGAACGGGTTCCATCATCTGCTGCTTCTCATGCCCGGTTGGTTCAGCCTGGAAGTCCGTGGTTATGATTTCCGGGAAGCGGACCGTAAAGGTGGTTCCCTGATCCGGAACACTATGTAAAGATATTTCGCCCTGGAGCCGGGTCAGTATCCGTTTACACAGGGAAAGCCCGATCCCCAGCCCTTCGTAATAGCGCCCCTGACCCTCGCTGACCTGCCTGAAATCATCAAATACCTGGGTGTGAAACTCGGGAGCAATCCCGATGCCTGTATCACTAACCTCAAACACGGCAAACCCGGATGTTTCGCCGGTCTCTTTTTTCACCCGGACCTGAATTGATCCCTTGTGGGTGAATTTGATGGCATTATCGATCAGATTGGTAAGGATCAGACTGGCGAACGACCTGTTAAAGCAGGTCAGAATCCCAGGTGGCACTGACACCTCAACGGCCAGGTTCTTTCTTATTGCAAGATCCCGGAAATCATTGGCAATCTGCTCCGCCATCTCGCTGAGGTTGATCATCTCCATGTCGGGCGGCTTTTTATCAGCTTCAAAAACAGCCAGGTCTATCATGCTGTTCAGCGTTTTTAACAACCTCTTACCTGAGGTGTTAACCATATTTGCCATGGTTCTGACCTCCTCTATCGATTCGGTGTATTTCATCAACTCCGAAAACCCGAGGATGCTGTTCATGGGCGTGCGGAACTCGTGGTTCATGTTTGCCAGTAACGATGACTTCAACCGGGAAGATTCCTCGGCCTTGTCGCGGGCTACCAGGAGTTCCTGTTCGGCTTCCTTCCTTCTTTCTATTTCCTCTTTGAGGATCTCCTGATTTTGTTCCAGATCCTGAACCAGTTGTTGCAATGTCTCGTACAGTTCCTTATTTTGCCTGATCAGCTTCTTCTTTTCGAGCGAGTTGTCCATGATGAGACGCATGTCGTTCTCCTCATAGGGCTTGGTAAAATAGTAGGTGATCATGCTGCCGTTGATCGATTTGATCACGGCATCGATATCGGAATAGCCGGTTATCAGCATGCGTACGGTTTCAGGATATTCGACCCGGATTTTCTGCAGGAATTCCACCCCGGTGATCCCCGGCATCCGCTGGTCGGAGATGACCAGGTCGATGTCGGTTTTTTTCATGATCTCATAGCCTTCATCGGCCGACTTTGCAGTATAAACTTCGTATGTATCGCGGAAGATGCTTTTAAACCCGATCAGACTCGCCTCTTCATCATCGATGTAAAGGATTTTGTTTTTTGTTTCGTCAGACATATTCTGGTTTTTGTACTGGTAAGGTTATTAGGAAAGATGCTCCTGAATGTTCAAGGTTTCTTGCTTCGACCATCCCGCCATGTTCCCGGATGATGTTGCTGCTGATAGACAATCCGAGTCCCATCCCTTTTCCGACAGGTTTGGTAGTAAAAAAGGGATCGAACATTTTGCCCATAATGTTTTCGGGGATCCCTTTCCCGGTATCGGTAATTTCGATGGTAACCCAGGGGGATCCGTTGCTTTCGATCACGTTGGTTGTAATGGTGATCTGTTCGCGGTCGGTCATCTCCTTTTTCGCCTCGATGGCGTCGATGGCGTTGGAGATAATGTTCATTAAAACCTGGCTGAGCCGGGCAGGATAACAGGGAATCGGGGGAATCGGTCCGTATTCTTTGACCACCCGGATGCGGTTGTTGATCTTGTGTTGTAAAAGCAGGAGGGTTGAGTCGATGTTTTCATGGATGTCGATCTCTTTCATATCCGCCTCATCAATACGTGCAAAGCGGCGGAGGCTTTGCACGATTCCCGTAATCCTTTGGGTGCCGTTCACAATATTGGCGGTAAGGAGTTTCAATTCATCCATTCGTTCGCTGAAGTCGTTTTGTTCTTTAAACACGTTTAACTCCTGAATTTTTGATCCATCGCATTGCTCAAAGAGTTCCTCATACTTTTTCTGAAGTTCCAGGAAGAAGTCAATGTTTTTTGAAATACCGAGTGAGGAGGTGTAGATAAAGGAAATGGGATTGTTGATCTCATGGGCGATTCCGGCGGTAAGGACCCCGAGTGATGCCATTTTTTCAGAGTTGATCAGTTGGCTCTGGGCCTCTTTTAGTTGTGCCAGGGCCTGGTTAAGGTCATAATTCCTGATTTCGAGCAGGCGTTGGTATTTGCGCAGGGCAAGGTGGGTCCGCACCCGCGCCAGCGCTTCGGCGATCTGGAAGGGTTTGGAAATAAAGTCAACGCCACCGGTTTCAAAGGCGGTCACCTTATCGAAGGTATCGGTGAGGGCGCTGATGAAGATGACCGGGATTCCGCTCAGGGTCTCATTTTGTTTGAGGATTCTGCACACCTCGAAACCGTTCATTTCGGGCATGTTTACGTCGAGGAGGATGATGTCGGGTGGATCGTGTTCGGCCGAACGGATGCCCATTGGGCCGCTGGTGACTGCCCTTACCTTATACCCCTCTTTCTGAAACAGGTGGATGAGGACTTCTAGGTTAGCCGGTGTGTCATCCACGATGAGAATGGTCTCTTTGTTTTGATCGGCTTCCATAATTTTGCTTTTATTTAAGATCAAAGAGTTGGTTCAGCGTTTCCAGGTTGAATGATTTTACGAGGGCCCGCAGCCGGGATGCCAGGTTGGCATCAAAAGGATCGATCAACCCTATTTTTTCCTCGAGCGCCGCGATATCGCCATCAATCAGGGCCTCTTTGATCTGCTCAGCGACAGCGCTGGGAATAGCGTAAATATCCTCTGTGTTGAGCGGTTCCGATCGCTCCCGGGTGGCAGGCGCCTCTTCCTCTTCCCGGCTGATGAACTTCACATCCAGCCGTTCTGCAATTTTCTCAAATATTTCGTACTCCCTGAAAGGCTTCTTGATGAATTCGTCGGCGCCCGATTCAAGGATGTTCTGCTTGTCCTCTTCGAAAACACTCGCGGTCACGGCGATAATATGAACCTCTTTACCGCCGGGGAGATCCCGGATGGTGCGGATCGCTTCAAAACCATCCATAACGGGCATGAACATATCCATCAGGATTAGGTCGGGATTCCAGGATTTGTACAGATTGATGGCTTCGAGTCCATCGCTGGCTGATTCAATGGCAAACCCCACTTTGGAGAGCATCTTGGTAAGGAGTTTCCGGTTGGCATCCTTATCATCCACCACAAGAATGCGGAGCTCTTTCTGGCCCGTCTCAAGTCCGATGACATTGCTTTTCCGTTCCCTGAACACCACATTTTTCTGATCGCCCTCGCTGATCTCGATGTAAAACCGGAAAAGGGAACCCTGTCCCACCCTGCTTTTCACCGATATTTCACCCCGCATCATGTGTATATATTCCTTGCAAATGGCCAGCCCCAACCCGGTGCCCGACTGGATCTGCTTGCCGCTGCGGGTCTGTTCGAAATGCTGGAACACCTTGCCGATCTCCTCCTCCGCGATCCCGGCGCCGGTATCTTCGACCTCCACGTATAACAGGTATTTCCCGGGTGGCGTTGCGACAGTCCAGGCTCTGAGGATGATGCCTCCCTCGGTGGTGAACTTGACCGCGTTGCTCAACAGGTTGATGATTATCTGTCTGATTTTCCCTTCATCTGCGTCGACTATCCTGGGAACAGTTTCCGCTATTTCGAGCATCAGGTACAGTTTCTTCTCATCGGTTTTTGTGCGGAAGAGGGTGCCGACCTCTTCAAGCAGGCCGGGCAGGTTAAAGGTGATGCTGTTAAGCTGGATCCTGCCCGCTTCGATTTTCGACATTTCAAGAATGTTGTTGATCAGGGCAAGCAGGTGCTCCCCGCTTGAATTGATGATGGCAATATTTTCGCGCTGATCCTCCGAAAGCGTCAGATCCTTTTCCATCAGCTGGGAGAAGCCCAGGATGGCGTTGAGTGGGGTTCTGATTTCGTGCGACATGTTGGCCAGGAAAATGCTCTTTGCCTTATTTGCAAAAACTGCGGCTTCTTTTTCCACCTGAAGTTTCTCGATCCGTTTTTGTTCCGAGATATCCTCAAAGATCCCGACACCGCCGATGATCCGGTTTTTATCCGAAAACAAGGGTGTGTATATCGCCCTGATGAACGTGGTCACCCCGCTTGTGGTAGAGGTATAATTACCGGTGAAGGTCGCTGGTTCCCCGTGCAACGACCGGTCGAAGACTTTCAGCATCTCCTTGTCGTGGATTGTGTTGTACAGGTTTTTCCCGAGGATTTCCTCCTTGTGAAGGCTGAATATTTCCTCATGCCCTTTGTTTACTGTGGATATCGTACCGTCCGGTCCGTAATGAATGAAGCCGAATGGTGCGTTGTCGAGGATCAGATTCAGTTTCTCATTAGAGATCCGGATCTCGCGGGCGGCCATGACAGACTCCTGTTCGCGGAGTCTGATTTGTTCCAGCATCTCATTAAACCGGTCATACAGAATCCCGATCTCATCGTCTCCCTCGCGGGGAATCCGGAGCGAATAATCCCCGCTCCGGGAGATCACATCCGTGAATTCAGTCAGTTTTAAGATCGGTTTTGAAATAAATCCCTGCAGGTAACTGGTCAGAATGTAGCTCAGGGTGACCAGGATAACCATCACCAACAGCAGTAACCCAACATACTCCCTTATCTGACGATCGAGCAGGTCGGTCGAGGCAATCAGGAGGATGGTTCCGAAATGCCGCGACTGGTAATGGATGGGCTCCGCCACAAAAAGGTATCTCCCGGTATAACCCGATACAATCTTTTTGGGATCGATCACCCCGGGAAAGGTAGTCTTTTTTGGGTCGAACCGTGCAACGAGAGAATCCTTCTCATTGAAGAGGAGCGCTGCTGAAACCTCCGGAACTGATTTGACCTTGCGAAGCACATCGGAAGCGCCTTCAGGATCAGAAAAGGCAAGGGGCGATATTCAGTATTCACCGATCAGCCGTGCGTGGAGGTGCATGCTGTTTTCGAGATCGCCCTTATAGTCCCGGATGCCCCAGGTGATCAGCAGTGAAAATGCAATGAGGATCACAAGAAGCAAAACCACCAGAACCAGAAAGATCAATTTGTGTTTTATCGAGAGCCTTGAAATGAACCCTTTGCTGATCCTGATCATATTCTGGTTAATTAATGGTTATCCTGTATTGAATTGATTAAGCTGTATAAAATTAATTAGAAAACACTCTTTTTGTTCACGATCCGTAAAAAATTCTCAGATATTCACCGGATCAACTATCCGTGCAACACGCAGGAGTCTATAATCAATGTTAAAGCCAGTCGATTTCATGGCTTTCTGGTTGATCTCAAACCGGAGTTTCCCGTCCAGGTTAAAAAAATTGATGATACATCCGGCGCTGGCATACCCATCCGTATCTCCGACTGTCAGCACAGGTAGTTTTTTTACCCGGGCGAGTATCTTCTCCAGGATAGATTTTTTCATTTGTGGCAGATAGAGCATCTGACACTCGGTCAACTGACTGATATCACTAAGGTTTACCACCTTAACCACCCGTTCTTTGATCTTATGATTCCGGTAAACATCTCGGATTACATCCCCGAACTCCGGGTCATCAAGAACCGCGATGACAAACGGACTGGTCGAAGCCGCAGCATTATTCCCGGGCCAGTCGATGAAGAGCGCGATCTTTTCGAGCGCCACAGCTTTTAATTCAAATTCGGTAGTTTGTGAATATCCAGTCACGCTGAAGAACAGGATCAGATACCAAATCGCCTGTATTTTAACCATTCTGAGAGTCATTTTTCCGATAATCGTTGATCATTTTTCGTAGATCCGGTTGCAGCCAAAGTGCTTTATCTGAAAGTCAATTTCAGGCCTGCCATAAAGGAGAAACCCGTGTTGATGAACTGCCAGGGCATGGTGTACCGGTTATTGGTCAGGTTGTAGCACTGGGCAAAACATTCCAGTTCGTATGATTCGCCCCTGGCAATACGTTGGGCCAGGTAGGCATTGATCAAAATTCCGGGAATGTATTTTGTCCTTGAGGATTTTGATGTGCCGTCGTAAAAGCCACCGTTGTACCCAAGTGTCGGAACGATGGAGAGTCCGAACGGGGCATGGTAATCGAGCCCGCAGTTGACCACGATGGAGGGCGCAAACGGGATCTCGACGATGTTCTGATCGGGATTGGAATCGTTTTTAATGTCGGTCATCATATAGGTGGCATTGGCGAACCACGAAAGCGAGGACCCGATTTTTTGGGTGATCTCCACTTCACCTCCCATGGAAGCCGACCGGGTGTTGATCGATTGGGATTGCGAAGGGTTCTGGCTTACGACATTATCCACGATGGCATCGTTAACCAGCGTATAGAACAGTCTCAGTCCTGCTTTCAGGGTGGAGGTAAAACTGCCTTCCAGTCCGGCATCGATACCGAGACCGCTTTCCGGCTTCAGTCCGGGATTGGGAAGTTGGCCGTTGCGGCCGGGCACTTTGAAATCGCTCATGGAGATCGTCCCGCTGGTTGATTTGAGGCCCGGTGGCGCAAAGCTGCTCCCGGCGTTGGCATATACTGCAAACATTTTGCTGATGGTGTAACGGATCCCGGCGCTCCATAGAAGCCGGTTCCAGGTTCTTTTCGACTGCTCCAGTGACTGGCAGTTTACCAGGGCAATGAGGTTCTGTACCCAGGCATACCGCAGACCTCCTCTGAGCAGGAGTCCTTTTACCGGTCGCCACTCCTCCTGGGCATACACGCCAACCTGGGAGGAGGTCGCCCGGGTGCCGTAAATTCTGTAACCAACCAGCGGGTCGGTCCAGGTGGTGTAATCGGCGCCCTGGTAATCGGCGCCCACACTCAGCGCGCTCTGCTTCCCGTGCATCCAGGTCAGCGAAAGATCGGCAGGGACGATGAGTTGCGTCACCCCGTTATCTGATTTCAGCGTATCGATTACACCGTAAACGCTTTCCTGCCAGGTGCGGTCGTAGGATCGCAACCCGATATGAGACTGCAGATGCAGTTTGCGGTTCAACGTAACATCGTACCCCGCGTTCAGCGTCCCGTAATCATTATCATATCCACGGTACACCCTTCCTGCATCTCCCGTATGAAAGGTCTTCTGAAAAAAGAGCGTCACTTTCTGGGTCTCATCCTTCCCGGCAAAAAGGGTGATACCCCCGTAAATCTTTGTTTTTTTATACGCCGGATCTTTGTGCATATTCAGCCAGGAGCCCTCGGTTCCGTAATTGGTGTAATCAGACATTTCGTAAGTAATGCCGGCAAAATAGTTGAATCGGCCGATCCGGTTTTGATGGAGAATCTGTCCGTTCAGGGTGTTATAGGATCCAAATGAGGTACTGAAGGAGGTCTGCGGTTTCTCGATCCGATCCTTCAGGATGAGGTTTACAGTTCCGGTCAGAGGACTTTGAATCCCGGCAAAATCCTGGGAAAGGTAGTTGGGATAGATCACCGAAGCCGGACCCCGCTGAACCTCGACACGGTCGATGATATTCAGGTCAAGCGACATGGGATCAATAAAAGCATCTATCGGAAGACCCTGGAGCATATAGGTGCTGTACTTGGGGCCGATTCCGCCATAGGTTCCCCAATTGGCATCGTTGCGGGAGAGAACAGTCACGGAAGAGCCCGGAAGAACCGCGATCAGTTCGCACAGGTTCCGGTTTCCCAAAACGCTTGTTTCGATCGCCCGGGAAGTGACCAGGTCGACTTTTTGCGTTACATTGCTCCCCGACTGCGGCAACTTCGAAGGAGTAATTACGACATTCATAAACGATTCAAGATCCATCTTGAAGAGTTCGTCGACCGGTTTTTGGTTAATCGTATCCTGTGCGAAAACAGGGGTCGTCCCAAGCATACAGATTATTCCGATAAAGATGATAATTTTTACATTCATAATGATTTAATTTTTAGGTTCTGAGTAAAATATTCCCTCATTTTACCTATATTTGATTGTTTGTAACTGTCACCACAAACAAATATAAGCAAAAAATCATTTATTTTACATACCTTCCCACTCATGGATGTCATATGGAACACTCCGAATCACCCAAGTTACAGCAGACCAGCGCTGTTTACTTTTCTGATCTTTTTAAATATTTTCAGTGCCGTATCCCAGAATAAAGATTCGATCGTGGTTGATGATTTGTTGAAACTGTCATTGACAGAGCTCATGGATGTTAAGGTCACTACCGCGGCAAAAATTTCACAGAACCTGCGAGAGACTCCTACCACGGTCAGGGTCATATCGGCCGAACAAATCAGGGAACGGGGATATTTCACCCTCGAGCAGGCGCTGGCAGACCTTCCGGGATTCCAGTTCAGAAACATCAACGGATTCAACACCTACAGCTTTCTGAGGGGCATTCCGAACCAGAATAATCTGATCCTGCTGCTGGTTGACGGAATCCAGATCAATGAGCTGAATTCAGGTGGATTTTATGGCGGCGCACAGTTCGACCTGGCCAATACGGAACGGATTGAGGTCGTTTACGGGCCTTCTTCAGCGCTTTATGGAACAAATGCGGTTTCTGGTATCATCAACATTATTACCCGCAAGCCCAAAACATCCAATACGGGCCAAATCAGCGGTTCGGTGGGAAATTTTCGCACCAGCAGTCTTGATTTCGGTTATGAATATCTGAACCGGTCAGAAGATGCAGGTTTCAGGATTTCCGGAATGTACAAGACGTCAGAAAAGGCAGATCTGCGGGAAGCGAAGGGTGATTATAACTGGACCGACAACATGGAGAATTTTGAGGATGATTATTCCCTGAATGGATATTTCAAGTTCAGAAATTTTTCAGCCGGGATTACCACACAATTAAAGCAATCGTCACGAACCACCAATTACAAAACGATCGGCGGACGCTATCTGGACTGTGGCACGTTATGGAACATGTGGTTCCTGAATGGTTTTGCCGAATACAAATTCGATAAAAAGCGAACCTGGTCAAATACGTCGCGGATATATACCAGGCATTCCAATGTCCTCAACAGTTCGATCGGATACATTCTCAAAGCCGACAGCGTTTCTTCGGGTGATCAGGTCGGATATTACCGGCCCAACTGGCTGATCGGCGTGGAAGACCAGTTCAATTTCTATCCGGTCCGGAATCTCTATCTCATCGGAGGGGTCAATTACGAACACGAATCGATCGCTGAGACCTTCTCGCTGTCGCACAGTTATAATCAGGATGTCAACCCCCCGAAACCCGGCGCTCCTGCCAAAATTGAAAATGACCTGCTGAGTGTTTATCTGCAAGGGCAGTTGTATTTTCTGAAATACTTCCAGATTCTGGTAAGCGCCCGGCAGGATTTCAGCAGTTATTACAGCCATGTACTGACTCCCCGCTTCGCGTTGGTGTTCAATTACAGGAACTTTACGGCAAAAGCCATGTACAGTGAAGCCTACCGAGCTCCACGTCCGTGGGATTATACCGCGGGCTCCGGGAATCCGGATCTGAAACCGGAACAAATAAAATCGGGTGAAGTATACCTTTCCTGGTCACCTTCAAAATATTTCATGATCGAAACCTCGGTATTTCACAACCGGATGTCGCGGGTTCTGGTCACGGATTATTACGATACGCTGGGAAATTGGAGGTGGATCAATAAGGACGAATTGGTCGCTACCGGGATTGAAGCCGGATGTAATTTTAAAAAGGACCGGTTCGGATTTTACGGATTTTATACCTATACCGATTCGCGGGACCAAAACGGTGATTTCACGCCGGAGATATCGAAACACGTTGCAAACGCAGGAATTTCCGTTAATATTTTTAAAGGACTCACAATACATTTTGGATATAATTATTACGGGCCACGTATCAATCCCAAGGTAATCGCATCAACAGGAACCAATGTTATCCAGGATGCTTTTATATTGAATGGCGTCCTCGGATGGTACGACCTGCACGGACTTGACATTCAGCTTATCATGAACAACATTCTGAATACGGAATATTACCACCCCTCAAATCAACAACCCGACCGGTATCGTCAGCCCCAGCGTTCGATCCAGTTAAAAGTGACCTGGAAGTTCAAATTCAACCGGATATCCAATGCCTGAAATTCGTAACTCCTGCAACTGTCAATACGAACGGTCATTCCCGGAGGTGGTACAGATCCGGACCCGTTTTCCGGGAAAACCCTTTCCACTCCGGCAAAATGGGAAACGCAGGATGTTCAACAATGTATTGCTGGCAGTGGGAATTATTCTGATAAACCTGGTTTCCGGATTGGAAATGTGTAATGCCCAGACTTCTGAATATTTGGTTAAAGCCAGTTTTATCGATCGTTTTATACGGTTTATAAAGTGGCCGGGCGATTCGCTGCAAACCGATACCACCAAACCGTTCATTATCCTCGTGCTGGGAAAAAATCAATTCGGTGATAATCTCAACAGGGTATTTGCAAACAACCGCGTCAACGGCCGTAAAGTCACCATAAAATATGCATCTAAAATCGATACAACACAATGTTTCCACCTGATTTTCATTGACGGTTCACTTGCGCGAAACCTGAATTTTATCCTGCAGTACACGCGAAGCAAACCGATCATCACCATTGGTGATACGGAAGGATTTTGCCAGCGGGGAGTTTTAATAAATTTTTTTATTGAAAATAACCGGGTTCGTTTTGAACTGAACCAGTCAGCGTTCCGTATGACCAGGCTCCAGGTGAGCCATATTTTAATACAGAGTGCACGGCTGATGTGAGTTAAATGACGCCCCTGCCAGAATTCCATCATACCGGCTCTAAAGGTGTAATGGATCTCATGTCGGGAAAATTCGTGTGCAGGATTTCGATGGCATTCCGTTAACGGGCAGGTTATTACAGGCTGGTTTGTAATGTTGGAATTTTTTCGATCTTTATGCAATAAATTGACTCTTGATTATGAAGGAATTCACGGGTTGCAGCATCAACGCAACAAATTCTGCCCGAATACCATCACTTCCGACCGGAAAGATGAAAAAGACAGGGCTTTTCTTGGCGCTCCTGTTGATTCCGGCGATCATCATCGCGGAAAAGTCCGCACCAACACTCCGGCCTGTAACGCTTCAGCTCAAATGGAAACACCAGTTTCAGTTCGCGGGCTACTACGCGGCCATCGAAAAGGGTTACTTCGAGGAGGCCGGATTGAAGGTAACCCTGCTTGAGGCCACTGAGAATAAAAATCCGGCTGATGCGGTTTTTGAGGGAAAAGCAGAATTCGGAATCTGCATGTCCGATATCCTGTTACTCCGGGCTCAGCAAAAAAAGGCTGTCGTCCTTGCATCTATTTTTCAGCATTCACCAATGGTGTTGCTGGGTTCAAAAAAAGCGGGCATTGAACACATTCAGGATCTGGTTGGAAAAAGAATCGCCATCGAACCCAATGAGGCAGATCTGATTGCCTACCTGAGCGATGAGGGGGTCACACCCGGGAAATACAAAGCCTATCCCCATGATTTCGGTGTCGAAAGACTGATCGGCGGCGCCATTGATGCATTGTCGGCATACTCGACCGACGAGCTCTTCGCGCTCCGGCAGGCAGATTTCGATTATACCCTGCTGAATCCCGCAATGGGTGGTATTGATTTTTACGGAGATTTACTTTTCACAAGTGAAACGCTGCTCAGGAAAGATCCGCGGCTTGTGATGAAGTTCCGGTCAGCCGCCCTGAAAGGGTGGAATTACGCGCTCGACCATCCCGGCGAGGTCATTGACCTTATCCTGAATAAATACTCCCGGCGTCATTCGCGGGAACATTTAGAATTCGAAGCCGAACAGATGAAACGACTGATCATGCGCGAGGTGGTGGAGATCGGCTATTCCAATCCTGACCGGTGGCGCCAGATCCTGTCGATCTACCAGCGACTTCATTTGATCGACGGTTCCATGACAACCGAAGGTTTGCTCTACACCGATTACCTGCGAACCAGGCCGGGGATCCCCTGGCGGTTGATCCTTGTCTTTTCGGCGATTATTGCCGCAGCAGCCCTTATTTCTTTCTTTTTTTACCGAACCGCGGGCAGGCTTCGCAAGGAGATGAAGAAAAGACTCCTGATCGAGCAGGAGCTAAGCCACAGCAACAACCTTTTCCGTAGCATATTGCACGCCTCTCCCGACGGAATTCTGCTGACCGACCTGGCAGGGTATATTCGTATGGCTTCTCCTTCAGCCCTGACCATGTTCGGTTATGACCATGAAGAAGAGCTGTTGGGGAAAAGCCTGGAGATGCTGATACCGGAAGATGATTGGAATCAGGTATCGGCTTTGCTCCGGTCCATGCTCGATGGTATCCGTACCGGACCCCGTCAGTACAGGGTAAAACGAAGCGACAGCTCACTCCTGACCTGCGAAGCAAATTCGGATTTGATCCGTGACCCCCACGGAGAGCCGACGGGGATCGTGATCATCCTGCATGACATCGCGGAACGAATCCGTTCAGAACAAAAAATCAAGGAACAAAATGAAGAACTGATCCGGGTCAACGCGGAAAAAGACAAATTCTTCTCCATTCTGGCGCATGATCTCCGAAGCCCTTTTAATGGATTTTTAGGATTGACCGAGATCATTGTCAACGAACTGCCCGACATGCCGGTCGAAGAGATCCGTCAGATCGCCATAAGACTCAGCGCTTCAGCGCGTAACCTGTATGCACTGCTGGAAAACCTTCTCGAATGGTCGCGGGCGAGACGGGGTATGATACCATTCAATCCGGAACCGTTTACCCTCCGGGATCTGATCATTCCGACACTGGATTTGATGCAGGAGTCATTCAGCCGGAAAAATATTCTGATCTCGGTCGATGTTCCAATTGATCTCAGGGTTGTGGCCGACCACAACATGTTCGACACGATCATCCGCAATCTGTTGACCAACGCCATGAAATTCACCCCGGCCCGGGGCAGGATTTTTGTATCTGCAAGGGCACAGGCATCCGATAAGGTCGAAATCGAAGTCAGAGACACCGGAATCGGGATGGATGCTACTCTGAAAAGCAGGTTGTTCCGCATTACCGAGCAGGTTTCGCGGAAAGGAACCGACGGCGAGGCCAGCACGGGCCTCGGTTTATTAATTGTTATGGAATACGTTGTGCGTCAAGGGGGTAGCATCCGCGTAGAAAGCGAGGAAGGAAAGGGCAGCAGTTTCATCTTCACCCTGCCCCCGGCGGTATGATGGACAATCTCACAAGTGAATTCCTTCGTTTAATCTGACTTCACCCGGCGATAAACCTGCGTGATTGATCACGAATTCACAACCGAAGCTCCGTTCCTTTTAAAGTTTCACGGCGCAGACCACCTGCAGGGTATAGAGCCAATCGGCCGTTTTTCCGAAGTTGATGAATTTGAACTCCCCGCCTACATTCCAATGGCGGTCGAGCGGATAAATATAGGATGCAGAAAACTGGTAATTCGAAAGCGAAAGGATGGTGCTGCTGATCTTTTCCTCACCGCCCGTGATGTTGTTGAACATCAGCGCCAGTCCGGCCCCCGCGCTCAGGTGAAAATGATCGACGATACGCATCCGTACATTTAAAAGAAGGGGTACGGCCGACATGGTCACCTTCCCGCCCGGTTCGCCTTTCACCGCGTACAGCCTGTAAAATCCCAATTCCAGTCCCAGGCTCAGCCGGTGTTCCGGTTCCCAGAAAAATTTCAGGGAAAGGCCGGCTGAGTTGATATTGGCCATGTCGGCCCCGATCTCCAGTGTGTTGATATAATGAACCCATCCGGCGCCGATGGCAAGTGAATAGCGATTGAGGGAGGCCTTTGTAGAATCTTTTTTCGAAGCAAATGCAGCCGGCTGAAGTGCACACACCAGCAGCAAGAGAATAATTGTTTTCCGGGTCATGGGCTGTTACTGTTGAATGTAATGATAATAAGATACTACGTAAGGAAAATTAGTGAGGAGGCCGTCGAATTGGCCTTCGTTGATGTAATCTCTGATCCAGGACGGCTGGTCGATGGTCCAGGTTACGGCCAGCCTTCCTTCGGCATGCATCTGCGCAACGAGATCATCCTGGGTGCCAAGTGTCCAGCGGGGGGCCCATACCCTGGCATCTGCTTTTCTGACGTCATCGACCGTGAGTTCACACAGCGACGGAACCGAGGTATAATCAGGATAGGCAAGGAGTTCATTCAGCACATCATCGTTCGGGATGCCCATAACGATGATGATATCCCTTCCTTTCTCAGCTGCCCTTTCAAGCATTTTCTTCTGGATGGGAACAACTTTCGATACACTGCCCGGATCGCCCTTCATATCCATGTAAACAAATGATAGAAGCGTACTGTCGATGGTATATTGCAGCAGCTCTTCGAGCGAAGGGATGGTCTCCCCATGGATCAGCCTGACGAAGGTCTTTAATTGATTAAGGGTGAAGTTTTCGGGTGGTCCGGCCAGGGGTCCTTTCTGCGTCAGCCTGATGTTCAGGTCGCCATCGTGATACAGAAACGGGATGCTGTCCTTCGAAAGCCTCACATCGATTTCAATTCCTGTTGATCCGAGGCGTTCGGTAAATCCCACCATGGCAATGCTGTTCTCAGAGACCGGCAGGAGATCAGAGGTACGGCCGCCTCCCCGGTGGGCCAGGATGTGGTACGTGGTATTCTTTGCCTTTTCCGAAAACGGCCTGCTGTACGACAGCACCAGCGATTTATCGGGCAGGTTGCTTTCGTTTCCAAAGGCTCCGCGCATGACAATATTCTGGGTGCCGGTACCAGTCACCACCATGGTGCCGCCCTCATCCTTTCCGATCATCAACGAAACAAGTCCGGTTTCATCACCATATCCGTTCCTCCAGTAACCCTGCAGGAAAACCACCGAATCGAGATAACCGCTCTCGAGAACAATATACTTGCCGTCGCTGTTGGCGATCAGAATATTTGTCCGGTTGTTTTTGACGATCACCTGGTCGCCAAACATCTCCGTTTGACCCGACACATTGTAGACCCCTTCAAGAAGCAGTTTTGAATTTATCTTCAGGGGATGGGTTTGCGACAGGATCGAATTCGGACCGGCGCTGGGAATGGGCAGGGTATGGTCCTTTTTACACCCGTAAGCTGCCAGAAGCAGCATGATTGCTAAAAATATCTTTATCTTCATAGTATCCACATGAATGAGAGTTCGGGAATATGATAAAAACGGTTGAAGGTGGAGTAGATCATCCAGGTCGGCCAGTAATACTTTTCATAATTGTCCTTGATGCCGAAGATGAAGACATTGTTCTTCCATAACCTTTGCTCGAGGTAAAATCCTACGGTGATCCCGTTGTAAAAGTCCTTGGAGCGGGTCAGCTCCTTGTCGCCGGAGGTTTGAATAAGTCGCGTAACAAAAACGGCCTCCCCTTTAAGGGTGAATGCCATCTTTTTAAGCTTGTATCCCAGTGACAGGTTGGGATATTGAATGAACACCCGGGTGCTGTTATCGAAGCCTCCCTGCCTGAGCTGGCCGTAAACAAATGCACCGTCCCAGCCGGCATTGAAATAGAAATTTTTAAAGCCGTACCCGATCCGCGGACCAATGGCGATCTGGTTGGAGACCAGGATGGTCGACAGATCAGCCTCGAGTGAAAGCCTCCAGGGAAGTCCGAATGTCATGTGGATATTCACCAGCGGAGCCTGGATCGCGCTTTCGAGCAGGTCGGCCGGGGGTTTTACGATCTGGAGACCTGCTCCGATCATAAATTTCCACTTTTTAATCTGATGGGGGTACCGCATGCTGTTGGCGGTAATGTCGAAGGTGTCGCTTCGGGCCTTCTCCTGAGGAAAGGCAGCCGTCGACTGCAACAGCAACAGGAAGGGAAGGATCAACCGGCTGACGGAAAATGGCCGGAAAATCCCTGGTTGTTTTAGAAATGTCATAGTGAACATTATATTTATTTTCGTGTAAGTATATGGTTCAGCAAAAACTTCAAAATTTTAATGCTCCGGCGGGGCAAGAGGAAGGGTAAACCAAAAGTGGGAGCCCTTGCCGGGTTCACTTTCCACTCCGATCCGGCCACCGTGCTTTTCAACAAATTCTTTACACAGGATCAATCCAAGACCCGTACCCTTCTCATTTTCGGTTCCCCGGGTCGTAAAGCTGGTTTCGATCCGGAACAACTTACTCAGGGCCTCTTTCGTCATTCCGATCCCTGAATCGTGCACCGAGATGTTGAGGAATCCATCCTGAACGGTGGCAGTAATACCGATATTCCCGCCTTTCGGGGTAAATTTAATGGCATTGGTAATCAGGTTGCGTAAAATAGTTTCGACCATGTTCTGATCTGCCCATATCCGATGCTCATTCCCGATGCTGATATCCGTGGTGATGGCTTTGCTCAGCAACTGACCTTCGACGAGCGTTTTAATGCATCGGAGCACCTCCTCCAGATCGGTTATCCCGGGTTCAAAATCGATCTTCCCGGTTTGGGTCCTCGACCAGATCAAGAGGTTTTCGAGAAGTGTATATGCCTGATTTGCCGATGATTTCATCATTTGTAACCGTTTCTGGATATCACTTTTATCCAGTGTCGACAAGTCGGCGAGGGTTACATCGGTGATCCCGATAATGGCATTAAACGGATTCTTCAGGTCATGGGCAATGATCGAAAAGAACTTATCCTTGGTGGCATTCAGCTCTTTGAGTTTGTCGGCCTGGGTGGCCAGTTGCACTTCATTTTTCTTTCGTTCGGTGATATCCCGTCCGATTCCCACCAAACCCAGTATCTTTCCCTGGTCATCCTTAAGCGGTACTTTCGTGGTAAAGAGCAAACATTCATTACCATTGGGGTCGGTAAAGGCCTCTTCATGGTTGATGGCAGGTTGGCCTTCTTTCAGGATGGCCATGTCGTCGCGGTATCCCCGCATTCCGATTTCAGAATCAAATAACTCGAGGTCGGTTTTCCCCAACACTTCCGCTTCCGAATGATATCCCATGAGGGTCCAGTCAGCTTTGTTGGCGATTACCTTCCGTCCCTCCGCATCTTTGAAATAGATGGCATCGGGGAGGTTGTCGATGACCGTTCGGAGCAGGATCCGGTTCCGTTGAATGGCCTCTTCGGCCTCCTTTTGAAGGGTGATATCCTCCTTTACGGCAAGGTAATGGGTGATGATGCCGTTGTTATTCATGATCGGGGAAATTACTGCTGCTTCCCAATAAAGTTCCCCATTCTTCTTTTTGTTGTGAAAGGTACCGCGCCATTCCCTGCCATGGGTTATCGTGTTCCAGAGTTCCTCATAAACTGCTTTCGGTGTCTCTCCTGATTGCAGGATCCGGGGATTTTTACCCAGCAATTCCTCTTCACCATAACCTGTCAGTTCAAAGACCTTAGGATTTGCGAATTCAATGTCGCCGGCCAGGTTCGTGATGACAATGCTGACCGGGCTTTGATCGACAGCGCGTGACATACTCCGCAGGGTGGCGTCTATTTTTCTCGTTTCAGTGACATCGCGGGCAATGGAATAGATGAGATTTTGATCGTCGCACGCCTTTCCGGTCCATTCAAGCCATTTAACGGAACCATTCTTACAAAGATACCGGTTGGTGAATTTAAAGATATCCTTTCCCCGGATCTGCTCCCCAAAAGTCTCCAGTGTCGGCTTCAAATCATCCGGATGCAGGAAATCGGTGAAGGGTTTGCCGATCATCTCATCGGGCGAATAACCCAAAACCGCTTCCCAGGCCGGATTAAGCTGTAAAAACAGCCCCTGAGCCGATGCCACACACAGCATGTCGGGGCTCATCCCAAAAAATACACACCGCGATTGGTCGGTTGCCACAGGATCAATCGGTTTCGGCTGTCCGGGCTGATTGGTATCTTCGGAAGTATTCATGGTACCGGAGTTAAAAACCTGTTCTACAAAGTGACAAAAAATAAACTCCGAAAGCAAATTTATATTTTAATTTTAAATTGAAAGATCATCTCATTTTATGTTAAAAGTGATATATTTGAACCTACATTTGAAAAAACCTGTTCACCATGAAAAAAATCATCTTTTGCCTCTCTGCAGCGCTGCTGATCATCATCAGCATGTCGTGTAAAAAATCGGATGATGAATCCACGAACCTGGAAGGCGATCAGTCGCCGATGGGTCAGGTGGGCACGACCATCAGTTCCTCTTCCATTGCCATCGCGGGCGTAAGCAATTTCAACGGGACGGTCGTTGCCCTGAACAACGGCGTCTCCTCGTATAATGGCTCCGCGGTTGTAACCAATGCGGTGATTAAGAACATGCTGGCAAATGTTCCGCAACTTACAATCAAGGGCGACACGGTATTTGCCAAAGATATCCAGGCCCGATCGACCACCGAGGGCATCGAGGTCTTTTCGGGATTGCGACCGGGGATTCTGGTGGTCTATGGCGCGGGAGCAGGCGAATCGTGGCCCATTGAGGGAAGTTCCGACAAGCGAACGGTCATCAGCAAGTCGACCGACGACGATTATCCTTACGGGTTCATGTTCATTAAGGTTTCGCAGATTGATGAACCCGTCACCGGCGCTTTAAAGAGTACCACCGGGTTGAGCAAGATCACCTACTGGGCGAATCACCGGTTCGGACTGGTCGGGGTGCAGTTTGAGTTCAGCGACGGGAGTACGACCAAGTTTCCGCTTTACACGAGCACCGAAAACAAGTGATCCATTGTTTCTTGCTACCTGATGCGTAGATACCTGACGATCCTGGGGGAACAAAAATATATCCCCCCCTATCCCCATCATAAGGATTACGTGTACCGGGCTTACGAATTTTTCTCGGCAAAGAGTTTCTGGACGCTGGTGATCATCAACGGCTTGACTCAGGCGCTGGTACAATGGTACCGCCGTTTGCGTTACGGGTATGCCATTCCCCTCAACCTGCTGGTCGATCCGACGAGCGCCTGCAACCTCCGGTGTAAAGGCTGCTGGGCTGTGGATTATGATAAAAAACTTGAACTCCCGTACGAAAAACTGGACGAGATTCTCACCGATGCCCGGAAACTTGGGGTCAACAGCATCGTGATGAGCGGTGGCGAGCCCATGATGCGGAAAGACGACATCCTGCGGTTAGCCGGAAAACACAACCGCATGCCTTTTGCCATGTTCACAAACGGGACGCTCATCGACGACGACTTTGCCGATCAGATGGCCCGGCTCGGTAATCTGAATGCATTTATCAGCATCGATGGCTTCAGGGAGATGAACGACTTCAGGCGCGGGGCGGGGACTTTCGACCGGGTGGTAAGGGTCATGGATATTCTGCGGAGCCGCGATATCGGGTTCGGTTTTTCGGTTTGTTATCACGCGCAAAACTACGAGGAGGTAACCAGTGATGCATTCCTCGATTTCCTGCGGGAGAAGGGGGCCTGGATTGGCTGGATGTTCAACTACATGCCGGTGGGCAGCGATTCCGATCCCTCGCTTTGCTGCACAGCCGCCCAGCGGGCTTATGTCCACAGGAAACTGGAAGCTTATGCAGCCCGTCACCGGTTCATGATCATCGACTTTGCAAACATGGGTCACAGGGCCATGGGATGTGTCGGGGCCGGCGTAGGGTTTGTCCATATTACCTCCGGCGGCGATGTGGAACCCTGCGCGTTCAACCATTATTCCGATGTCAACATCCATGATAAACCTTTGCCGGAAGCGCTGGCATCCCCGTTCTTCAAGAAGTTCCGGGAAGCGATGCCCTTTTCGGGGAATGTGATGCGACCCTGTCCGGTAATGGATGTTCCCGATGCCCTGCTCGAAATCACACAGGTTCCCGGCGTCCACTCCACCCATCTGGGACATCCCGAAACTCCCGACGATATCGTGGCAAAAACCCGTCCGGTGGCCGATGCATGGAAACCGGTGGCCGACGAGCTTTTTACAAAGGTTCCTGCCCGCGAAAAGAGGAAGATCAGGCTCTTCCTGAAATTCCTGATATCACGCAATGCCGCCGGAAAAGTACCGGATTAAACAGGGGCCACTCAATGCAGTTGACCCAAAAAATAAACATGAGCACATAAAGAGACTCTAAAAAACTGAATATTATGTCAAGGAAGATAGATTTGCTTCCCTACCGGTTCAGATACTACGGGGTGGCGTTGACGATAGCGGGCATGGCTTTGTTTGCAAGCTTTATGTGGTTCGATTTCAGGATCACCGTGCCCGTTTTTGCGATCCTGTCATCCTTTTTGGAAACCCGGGCATTTTCGGTTACCACCACCAACCTGACCGATGAACTGCTCATGGTCGCCCTGTTGTGCGGATTTTTTTTACTGATCTTTTCGGAGGAAAAAGATGAAAAACGCCGTTATTCGGTTTTCCGGCTAAAGGCTTGGATGGGTGCATTTGCCGTCAACACTGCATTGCTTCTTTTCGCGATGCTGTTTTTTTATGGAACCGCCTTCATCACCATTCTTGCAATAAACCTGTATTCGACGGCCATTGTCTATCTGTTAATCTTTAACCGGTTATTAAGGAAAGAGCGGGCGGAGAAAAAGCCCTGAAAAGCGTGTTCAGAATTTATATTTCTGCAAGGATCTGCGCGATTTTTTCAAAGGCATGTTCATCTTTCACCACGTACTGTTCCGCCCCCTTCTGGATGGTCTGAAGGGCCACTGCATACCGCTCCTGGCTGGAAAGCATGATGACCCGGACGTTGGGATAGTGTTTCTTGATCACCTGAAGGATTTCCAACCCGTTGGCTGCATCCTTCTGAACCGTGTTCATATAAAAATCGAGGATGACCAGATCGGGGCCTGAACCAAGTTGATTCAGACATGCTTCGCCGGTATGGAAAATCTGAACATCGTGCGGAATCCGGCGGGTCAGATAGTCTTTTAAGGCTTCGGTGAGCATCGGATCATCATCAACAATGAAAATCTTTTTGGGTTTGCTGAAATCCATGGTTAAAAATTTTTCGTAAAGATAACAATCTCACCTGAAAAATTCATGAATTTTCTCTTCGTGGTTCTCTGTGAAATTCTCTGTGAATCTCCGCATAGAAAATTTTATTGGAGGTTCACAAAGAATGCGATATAAAACATGTCTGCAAATAAAGAAAACCTCCTCCGGGAATAATTTTTCCGTACCCCCGTGATTTACGCTCAAACGGATGGCATGACACGCCATTCGTTCAGTTCACCGATGGCTTTTTCGACGAGGCGGATCAGGTGTTCCGCCTCCTTTGAAATCTCAGTTGCCCCGGGATCCTGCCTGCAACGTTGTTCCAGTCCGGATGCCAGTGTTTTGGCTTCCTCCATTCCCATCATCACCCACCTCGTTTTGAATCCATGCACCTGGGTCGCGATCTCTGCTGCGTCGCCTTTCGCGAGCGCATCGTGGATCTGGGTGATCAGCCGGGGAGCAGAATCGAGAAACATCATGATGTATTTCCGCATCTGATCCCGGTTTCCTTCACAAAATTTTTCAAGGTAGTCGAGGTTGGTCGCAGCATGTTCTGCCGGCGCTATTTCGGGAATCAATGGTCCGGTATCTTTCGATTTGTAGCGTAAAGGAATCCGGAGCGCTTCTGCAATGCCACCGATCAACTGCGACGGGGTAAAGGGCTTCGGGATGAAGGAGTTCATTCCGGCTTCGCGACACCGGTCCAGTTCCGACTTCAGAACACTGGCGGTCAAAGCAATGATGGGAATCTCCCTTCGTTGCGGAGGCAGGTTCTCACGGAGGTAGCGGGTTGCCTCCAGCCCATCCATGACCGGCATCTGAACATCCATCAGGATGGCGTCGTATTGGTTATTCAGGACCAGTTCGATAACTTCGCGGCCATTCATGGCCGTGGTAATGCTCACATCGGCTTTCGATCTCAGGGTGTCGCCGGCCACGATCAGGTTGAACTCCTGGTCATCGGCAAGGAGCAGGGTCAACCCGTTCAGGATCGTTCCGTCGATATTCTCTTCCGAATTTTTGCGCTCCTGCAGTTTTTCCGGCGACCCCGGCGGAAAACAAAGGTCGAATGAAAAGGTTGTTCCTTTACCCGATTGGCTTTCGACCCTGATAACGCCTCCCATCAGGGTAACGAGATTCTTTGAAATGGTCAGTCCCAGACCGGTTCCCCCGAATCTGCGGGTGTCGGAACTGCTGGCCTGTGAGAACTCTTCAAACACGGTCTTCAGCTTGTCGGCCGGGATCCCGATTCCCGTGTCGGCGACAGAAAACCTGACCGGGATCATTCCTTCCGGCCCCGGTAGCGCCGGCATGACGGAAATCGTTACATTGCCGCGTTCCGTGAATTTGATGGCATTCCCGGTCAGGTTGATCAGGATCTGATTAAGTCTGACGGGATCGCCCATGACGATGCCGTTTACATCGGGATGTATGTTCCCCGATAACTCCAATCCCTTTTCAGCAGCTTTATAGCGCATGGTTTGCAGAATCTGGTCCAATAAATCATGCAGGGAAAAATCGATGGTTTCGAGTTCAATTTTTCCCGCTTCGATCTTGGCCAGATCCAGAATGTCGTTGATCAGATGAAGCAGAATGGCCGACGATTGCCTGATCCCGTTCAGGTAAGTCATTTGATCCTCCCGGGGATTTTTGTCGATCAGCAGGTTGGTCATCCCGACCACTGCATTCATCGGCGTGCGAATCTCATGGCTCATATTGGCCAGGAATTGCTGTTTGAAACGCTCCGATTTTTCCGCCTTCAGGCGCATCTGCTCTGCAAGTTCCTTCTCTGCGGCGATCAGTTTATTCTTCTCTTCCAGTTGTTTTTTAGTCCGGCGGATATACCAAATCCGCAACACCATTCCCAGGGTTACCAGGAACAGTAAAGCGCCCCCCGCAAGAAAGTACATCCGCTGTCGTTCCTTTTTTTGCCGGAGGTCGGCAATAGCAGCCTCTTTCCTTCGTTCCGTGTCCTCCCGTTCAAACCGGGAGATGTTGTTTTCATTCCGGTACTTCATCAGGGAATCGTTCAGGTGAAAGTATGCTGCAGCGAAATAAACGGATCTGTCCGGGTTCCCGGTGATCCGGTACAGATTGAACAGCTCGACCAGGTATTTCTGCTGGAGCGGCGCCGAACCAACCAAAACGGCCTCATCATAAGCTTTAAGAAGGTACTGACCGGCCATTTTCAGCTCTTTCCGGGCCAGGTAATATTTGTAAAAGAGGTAATCGACCTCCATTCTTCCGTTACCGCCTTCGACCGGAAGATCGACACTGTCGCAAAGCCTTTTCATTTTCAGAAGCAGGGTAAAGGCGCCGGGTTGATCGTTCATCTGCAAGCGCAATTCGATGGAAATAGCATACAGGATGGCGGCGTAATCGATCCTGAACGAACGGATCCCGTGCCTCAGGGCGCTGTCGACATAGTTCATGGCATCCGCCGGGTTGCCTTCCTCCTTGGAGATCAGGGCCCGTGTCATGTAGCAAAATTGCGACCGGATGGGATCGGGAGCCTCACGGCCTGCCGAATCGGCAAGCTTCAGGTACATCGATGCCCGCCTGAAATTTCCCCACTTCGCGTAATTATAACCGATCACCGACAATTCCTCGGCATAACCCGAAGGAGAAAAGGTCTTATAGACTTCCAGCGCCTTGAAATAGTAGGTAAATGCCTGGTCATAATCACCCTGCATGCTGAAACAGCCCGCCAATCCGTGAAAACAGCCGGCCATGTTCAAAGCGGGGCCGGTGAGCGTGTAATCAACCAGTTTAGACCGGTAAAAATTCAATTTCCGTTGCAGGCCTCCGACGCGGTCGAACAGTGCGGCCACCGAAGTCAGGTAGCTGTGAAATCCGAAAATGTATTGTTTTTTATCCAGTTCATCAATGGCAAGGATGAACAACTGAAGCGCGGAGTCGGGATGGTTTCGCTGCAAAAGTTCCTGCCCCGACAGCAAATAGCGGTAAGGTTGCGGATCGACCGACCGGAGCCGGCCGTTTAGCTCGAGTAATTCCTGTAGCAGGGCGATGGTGGAATCGGGAGGGAACAGGTCGTGGCCTGAATTCACCAGGGCAACCAGTGCCCGGAGTCGCTCCTGGTCGACACCACGGGCTTTTTTTGCCCTGAGTATCACTTCATTCAGGGATGGCTCCTGATAAGGGTCGTGTGAGAATGCCACAGTAACCACCATCATGAAAATCAGTAAAAGGAGTTTTGATTTCATTCGCTATGGGTTTAAAAGCTCCGGAGGGCTCCGTTACAGCCATTTTATCAGCCGGCTGCCGGTTCCGTTCGAAATAATCCAGACAAAATTAAACGATCTTTTCCGACACCATCCCGGATTAAAAAAAAGAGTGATAAAATTTTGAATGACAGTTCCTTTTTGTATTTTTGTGATTAATTGACCGGCTCTTAATTGCATCACGTCTGATCTCTTGTAATTGAATCGTTCTAATCCCGGGTCAGACCGTACACTGAGATTCCTTCCGCCGGTTATTGTATCAGTCATGGCAGACCAGGCACCCGATCAGGATGATCACATATTCAGGAAGATCTTTGAGACGAATCTCCTGGGGATGGCGTTCATTGATTCAAGTCATTACATTGTTAAAGTCAATGAAGCTTATTGCAACCTGATGGGTTATACCGCGAAGGAGCTCATGTCGCTGCGGTTTTCCGATATCACCCATCCCGATCATCTTGCTGCCGATCAGGAGGCAGCCCGAAAATTATTTCAAGGTGAGATCCCGATTTATCAAACCGAAAAGCGGTATATCCGGAAAGACGGACAGGTGATCTGGGGTGCAATCAAGGTCACGGTGATCCGCGATCAGAACAGGAAACCCGTGAACCTGATTGTCATGGTCGAGGATATCACGGACCGTAAGAAGATGGAGCTGAAACTCCGTGAAAACGCTTATTTACTGAGTGAGGTGCAGAAGATCTCCAAGGTTGGCGGATGGGAATACGAGGTCGCAACGGGAAAATCGATCTTTACCACGGAGGTGATTGATATTTTAGGGGCCCGGATTACTGATTGTGAGGAGGCTTTTCAATATTTTTATCCCGACCACCGGATGCTGGTTCGTGAATCCTTTCAGAAAGCGTTGCTGAAAGGAGAGCCCTATGATGTTGAGGTCAGGTTCATCGATGCCCGGGGAAAACAACTTTGGGTAAAGACTTCGGGAATCCCCGTTTACGAGGATGGAAAAATTGCCAGGATCATCGGGACCATCATCGATATCACCGAACGCAAACATGCAGAACTCGAGATCAAGCGGATGAACATTGAATTGGCCGAATCGAATGCCACCAAGGATAAATTTTTCTCCATCATCGCGCACGATTTGAGAAGCCCTTTTAACGCGTTGCTCGGGATGACCCAGTTGATCGCGAATCCGGAGGAAAACCTTTCGCTGGAAGAGACCCGTCAGATAGCCGGCCGGGTGAACAAACTACTCACCGCCCAATTCGATTTTTTACAGAATCTGCTCGAGTGGTCGCGACTGCAACAGGGAAGAATGGAATTCAACCCGGTGACCCTGAATATTCACGACATTGCTTCGAAGGTCACCGATCTGCTTATGGGGAATATTCTGCGGAAAGAACTTGAAATCCTCAATCATATCGATAAAAACCTTTCGATCTGCGCCGATCAGGAAATGATCCGGTCAATATTTCTCAACCTGATTTCCAATGCCATCAAATTTACCCACAAAAACGGGAAAATCACCCTGGGCGCCCGGAGGGAGAGCGACATGGTTGAGATCACCATTGCCGATACGGGTACCGGCCTCAGCGAGGATGAACTCGACAAATTGTTTCAGTTGGAGACCATCTTCACAAAAAAGGGTACCGACGGGGAAAAAGGAACGGGACTGGGCATCATTCTCTGCAATGAGATGATTGAAAAGCATGGCGGAACCATCGAAATTGATTCGGAGGTCAATGTCGGCACCACGGTTAAATTCTGTCTCCCCACACGCTGTCCCAAACAGCCCGCGACCAGCGAATAGCGCGGTTTACCTTTCATCCGATATAATTCCATTAGTTATTCTATTGTTTTACCAAAAAATCAGAAACATGAAAAAAGTGGTACTGTTGATGTTTGCACTCCTGCTGGGTGCGGGAAACTGGTGCATTGCCCAGCCCTTTTTCCAGCTTGAACCGAAAAGTATGTACAAGGAAGATCTTAAACTTACACCGGCCGATTGGGCAGGATTCTATAAGACATACCGGAAAGAGTTGATGATCATTGTTCCTGCTTCCGATTCCTCCATAACAGGAATTTACACGTATAACTATTCCAACGGGTTGCTGGTCGGAACACTTAAAGGAACGTTAAAAGGCAACGGCGTTGAATTTGAATGGAACGAAGCGCTGATTGGCAGCAACGAGGCGCCGGAATCCGGCAACGGTTTTATGATCATGAAGGAAAACCGGAAGGATGTCTATCTTAAACATGGCACTGAACACACCACCGGTAATTATACCGCAGGTAAAAAGAAAGAGATCGAAATCGATGGCAAACTGAACAATGAGCCCTGGCTTGGGAAATGGAGCGTCAGTATTTACGAGCAATCAACCATGACTGCTGAACGGTACGATGATGCGCTGATCGGATATTACACCCTGCAGGGCTACAAGTCGACCGATGTCTTCAACGGATGGAATAAAACTACGATCACTACCCACACCATGCCCGACCGGACTGTTCTGATGCTGGGCTTCGGTATTGGTAATATGCTCTATTACCTGTCGAACAATTATGTGGAAGATGATATCAAAACCGGCGTTATCACTATGTCGGATGATCAGAAATCTTTCACGGGTCAGGAAGTCCGGTCTGATCAGCTCGGTGTAAAGTGGAAGAACGGATTTACCGGGAAACGGATATCGAAATAAGGACTGTGGTACATCGGGTCCGTAAGTCCGGGCCGATTGACATGGTGTAAGGCAGAAAAATGGATTTACCGGGCCGGGCCATGAAATTGTGGGGTAATTTCCCCGGTCAAAGATCAACGGCTTACAGAAATCTGCTGCAGTTCCAGTAGTTTCGGGGCAAAGAACTCCTCTGATACGCTGTTGTTATCGGCATTGAACTGGTACAAGCCCACCCGGTCGTTGCCCGTGTCTGTAAACGATCCCGGCCAGATGAGCAGGTAGGTGCGCACCGGCTTTGAGCTCAGTTCCTGGTTGATCCAGGACCCTGAATTGGCATAGATTCCCGCAGGTTCTGTACCGTTGGAATAAACCTTCAACACCGGATCATGGGTGTGTCCGAAAACCACCACTTTGTATTTCACCGGCGCAAGCGGCGACATGTACTCATATACCGCGGTCAGGAAAAGATCGCTCATGCTGTTTAAAAGAGCCATGGCGACGGGGATAGGCACTGGTGTACCGTTCATCGTCTGGGTTGCAGGCCATTTTTCTTCGATGGATGCATTGTACATGTCGCGGATGCCGTTGAAGGAACAGGGGCCCGGATAGCCATCGATTCCGGTCATCAGAATATTGGCCGAATCGGGATGAACCGTCATCGAGTATTGAACCACGAGGTATTCGTAGGCCAGGGTCCAGGCTAAAAGAAATTCCAACCCGGTTGCTGCATCCTTTTCCGCTATCCGGGCAGCGGCAATACGGTCTTTCAGCCCCTGGGCATCCAGGCGGGAAACGAAAAAACCGGGAGGAAGGATTTGGCCCGGATTGATCAGGGGCTGCGGACAACAGAAGAAATCGTACCGGTGTCCGTGTTCCATCACCATTTCCGGTAAAGGTGAATACCTCCCCAGTCCTTTGAAGTCGGCCTGCCAGATCACGCCCGGGATGATCTCCTCCAGCGTTTGACGGTCAAGCAGCATGTCGTGATTTCCGGGAATGTACACCAGTTTCATGTTTCCATCGGATGCGATGGTCCTCAACCGGTCGATGACCGGCTTATTCACGGGGGCAGTGGCGACCGATCTGAAATAATCAACCGAATTACGGATTCCTGAAGTGGTATCGAAAGGCAAATCCCGGTACGGAATGGTCCATTCATCAAACAAATCGCCCAGAATCAAAACTTCCCGTACCTGTTTCCCGGCGATCACATCATCGAGCAGTGTCGTCAGCGCTTTTTGGTTTTCGCTGAACCAGCAATATTTTTGAGCAATTCCCCGCGCTTCACCCATGTGGATATCGCTGATACACAGGATGGCGTCACGGCCGGTGCTACCACTGCCCGCATACAGCGAACTGGTTCTGAATTCAAGGATTCTGTTCGTGGTAAATGAAGCTCCCGACAGGGACTTCAGCTTCGTAGTGAGTGTGATAAAGTACTTTGAACCTTCATTCAGTTCGAACCCGGCATTAAATTTCAGAACGACACTCCGGCCTGTAATGATCAGAGAACAGGCTGTATCAAGCTTTTTCACAGGATCCGAAAAGCTGATATTCCCTTCCACGGTGGAAGGATCAATCGGTTGGCTGAATTCCATTTCGATGGAGGGTTCACGGGTGTTGATGGGGTAGAATACACCGTTTTTCAACTCGAGTTTCGGAAGCATAAGGCTGAGTTGATAAAGCTTGTATTCGGTTTCTCCCTTTCTGCAGGCAAATTGGAACAGGCAGGAGATAACAACCAGCGGAACCGCCAGAAGACTAAAGATGCGACGATGGATCATAGTAATGTGATTAAATATTCAACAGTAAAAATAGTTAAAATTCTCATGGATAACCAATCCCCCAGAGTCAGAGTCTGTTAAATTTAGGTTGGCAGGGGACAAATATTTCTATTTACGATTGACATGATTTACGATTTACGATTATGCATTTCGGTTTAAAGTTATCATCTTAAGATATGAGCTTATATTTTTTCGTGTTGAAACTAGCCTGTAACACCAAAATCTGAAAGAAACATTCGTCGATCCGGAATTCATACGTCATTCGTTTTCATTCGAAAATCGTAAATCTTGGCAATCGTAAATCATGTTCAATCGTAAATTTTTATATATTAGGAAAGCCCGGATTGACTAAAATCTAATCACATCAGGCCAGATATATTGAACCTTTATGATTTTGCGAACGTAGAATTGATTAGATGGAGTTATACCGAGCGCGTGAGGGTGCAATTTTTCGCAAACTCAATGAGCCGAAGTGTAGCATGGATGAGCGGGAACGATAAGGGTATTTCAGATCAATACAGCAATGATCAGCGAAAAGGTATTCGGAAAGTTGAAGATCTTGGCCGAGTCGGCCAAATACGACGTTTCCTGCGCCTCGAGCGGAACCAGCCGTCCCAACATGCCGGGCGGTATCGGCAGCGCTGCGGCCTGGGGGATCTGTCACAGCTTTGCGGAAGACGGCCGGTGCATCTCTCTTTTGAAGATCATGATGAGCAACCACTGCATTTACGACTGTGCTTACTGCATCAACCGCCGCAGCAACGATCTGCCGCGAACGACCTTTACCCCGGAGGAATTGACCGGGCTGACCATCGGTTTTTACCGGAGGAATTTCATCGAAGGGTTGTTCCTCAGTTCCGGGGTGATCCGCAACCGGGATTACACGATGGAACAGATGATCAGGGTGGTCAAAGACCTCCGGGTGATCCACCGTTTCAACGGGTACGTGCACATGAAGGTGATCCCGGGAGCAAGCAGCGCATTGATCCTGGAGGCTGGGCAATGGGCCGACCGGCTCAGTGTGAATATGGAGATTCCGTCGGAAAACAATCTAAAACTGCTGGCCCCGGAAAAGAACTTCGAATCGATCCTGAAGCCGATCCATACCATAACCGATCACATCCTTCAGAACAAAGAGGAGCGGCGGAAATCGAACCATGCGCCCCGGTTCAGTCCCGCGGGGCAGAGCACACAACTGATCATCGGCGCCACCAACGACAACGACCGGACCATCCTCGACCTGGCTGGAAAGTTATACCAGAAGCGAAACCTCAAGCGGGTCTACTATTCGGGTTTTATCCCGGTTAACGCCTACGACAGCCGTTTACCGGCGCTGGCCTCTCCCCCGCTGCAGCGTGAACACCGGCTTTACCAGGCCGATTGGCTGCTGCGGTTTTACGGCTTCAACGTCGATGAGCTGGTCAGTGAAAAAGAACCCGACCTCGACCTTTCGCTCGATCCCAAGACCGTTTATGCCCTGCGAAATCCATGGCTTTATCCCGTTGACATCAACAAGGCCGACTACGCCACCCTGCTGCGGGTTCCCGGAATCGGCCAGAAATCGGCCCGGATGATCGTAGCGGCCCGAAGCCACAGCCGGCTCAATTCGGCACACCTGAAGAAGATCGGGGTCGTTATGAAGCGGGCACGGTATTTCATAACCTGTCATGAGATCGGCCCACCAATGTCGGTCCAGGATCTGAAGCCGGAGAAGGTACGGCAACTGATCCTCCATGGACCAAAGGCGACGGAAGGAGTGCAACTCAGGCTGGAATTTTGATTGAGTGATTGACTGAATGATTGAATGACTGATTTATTAGTGATTGAGTGAATGAGCGAATGAGTGAATTAAATTTTTAATTAATGCCTAATGCCTATTGCCTAATTCCCAGTGCCCAATGCCTGATTTGAGCTTTGAGCTTTGAACCTTGAGCTTTTTTCCCTAATGCCTAATGCCTGTTTCCAAAGATGAAGATCCTCAGTTTCGACGGCACTTTTGATGGTTTACTGACCCTCGTGTACGAGAGTTTCAGGCTGAAGGTATTCCCTGAAATGATCGTCAGCAGCGGAGATCAAGGGGTTACGCTGTTCGATGCCCCGGTTTTTATCCCGGCTGAGGCCGAAAAGGCCGAACGGGTCTGGAAAAGGATCAAGGAGCGAACATCCCGTGAAGGGGCATACCGGTTGTACATGGTTTTTCTTTCGGAGCAGCCCGATGCGCCGGAGCTGATCTACCAATACATCCGTCACATGGTCGCCAGCAGTCACAACATCGAAACCGATTTTGCCCACCCGGTGGTCGTCGATGTGCTGAATATCCACCGGAAGGTAATGCGCGAGGCGCACCGGATCCAGATGTTCACGCGGTTCCAGCAGACTGCCGCAAACAGTTATTACGCCTCCTTCGCCCCGATATACAACGTACTTCCGGTGAGCATCGCCCATTTCAGGGATCGTTTCGCCGACCAGGAGTGGGTGGTCTATGACCTGAAACGGAATTTCGGGTTTCACCATCTCAACGGCGAAATCGAACGCATCAGCTTCGAAACATTACCGGCCAGCGTCCTGACCGGGAATCTCGATGACCGGTTCCTCCACCCGGATGAGAAGCAGTTCCGGAAACTGTGGAAGGAATACTACCATTCGATCTGCATTGAAAACCGGAAAAATCCGAAACTCCACCGGCAATTGCTGCCGAAACGGTTCTGGCAATACCTGCCGGAAAAGCAGGTTGGCGATGGATGAGAAAGATCATTATGATTGGCAAAACATCGCTTTGTACTCCGAAGCTGCTTCGCGGGCGCAGGATCCCATGAACCGGGTGAGCGCCGGATCGCCTTTAGCGACGTTTATATCTTCGGCGGTATCAGCTTGTAAATCACGGGTGTCACTATCCTCGAAAGCATAGTGCTGCTTATCAGTCCGCCGATAATCACGATAGCCAGCGGCGATATTAGCGGGTTGGTTGAAACGGCGATGGGCAGCATCCCCCCGATCGCGGTAAGTGTGGTCAGCACGATGGGCAGGAACCGTATTTCGGCGGAACTCCGGATGGCCTCGTTCAACGGAACTCCCTCACGGCGCATCTGGTTGGTGAAATCAACCAGGAGGATTGTATTCTTGACCTCGATACCGGCAAGGGCGATCAGTCCGATGATGGCGACGAACGATACCGAATTGCCGGTGATCCAAAGGGCCACCATGGCCCCGACCATGCCCAGCGGGATGACCGATAGCACGATGAGTGTGTTGCGGAACGATTTGAACTGCAGGATCAAAACGGCAATAAACAAAAATGCGGCGGTAAGTACGATGCCGGCAAAGCCGCTGAACGACTCGCCCCGGCTCTCGTATTCACCCCCGATCTCATAGGTGTACCCGCGGGGTAAAGGCAAGGCGGCCAACTTCCGGATCACCTCCGTGTTGACCTTGTCGGTCAGGTATCCCTTCCGGATGTAAGAGATCACCGAGACCGTCCGGTTCTTGTTGTAATGGTTGATCACCAGTGGCGACGTCTCCAGCCTGATACCGGCAAGTTGCCTGAGCGGGATCGCTTTGCCCTGCATGTTATTCACGTAAAGGTTATCGAAAACATCGAGCCGGGGTTTTCCGGTTCGCGGTGTGCTTACCTCAATATCGAAATTGTGGCCGTAATCGTCGGTGAAACTGCCTACCGGCAACCCGTTAACGGCCATTCTGACGGTGCGGCCGATGCTTACCGAAGGAACGCCAAACTGGCTTGCCTTATGCTTGTTGACATCGATGACCAGATCGGATTTCTCGTTGCTGACCGGGTTGTTAATGTAGATGGTTCCGGGGATCCGGTTCAGCATGTTCTCCACCTCGATGGCGGCCAGACGCAGCGTGTCAAGGTTGTCGCCAAACAACCGGACTTCGATGGGAGCGGCAACCGGGGGACCCTGCTCAAAGTTTTTCACTTCGATGCGGGCGCCGGGGTAACTGCTCCACTTTTTCCTTAACTGTTCAATGATCTCGAGTTTCCGCGTTGCCGGAGTATGTTGTTCGAGCAGGACCAGCAGCTCCGAGAGGTCACTGCGGGGATTGGCCTGCGTAACATTGTAATAAACCTGGGGATTTCCTTTTCCCACGTTGGTGGCAAAATAGCGGACCTCGGGGATGGTTCCCAGTTGTTTCTCAATGTCGCGGGTGACCGAATCGGTGTATTCAATCCCCGACTGTAGCGGCGTTTCAATGCGAATATAGAATTGTGGTTTCTCGGAAGCCGGAAACAGGCTGAATCCGTTCACCCAGAAAAGGCCTATGGAACCGGCAAATAAAATGACCGTTATCACCAGGGTCAGCATGGGTTTCTCCAACGAGTGGCTCAGGACTTTGTGGTAGGCGCCCCCGATGAGGAACTTTTTAAAGGTCTGCATAACGATATTCCCTTCCCAGGGCCCGTTGTGTTCGCGCAGAATGCGACCGGCGATCAATGGGATGGCAGTGAGTGAAACCACCAGGGAGGCCAGCATGCTGAATATGACCGCCATGGGCAGCGCCCTGATGAATTCTCCGGATGCTTCGGGCATCAGGGCGAGGGGCAGGAACGCAATGATCAGGGTGACTGTACAGCCAAGTACAGCCGGTCCGATCTGCTTGGTAGCCCGGATCACCGCCTCTTTGCGGCTGTATCCCTGGAACATCCACCGCTCGATGTTCTCTATCACCACAATGCTGTCGTCAACGAGCAGCCCCAGGGCCACCACCAATCCTACGATGCTGACCTGGTTCAGCGTGAAGCCTGTCATGTTGAGCAGGATGATCCCGATGGCCAGCGAAAGGGGAATCGAGATCATGACAATGAGCGAAGAACGGAATCCCAGCGGAAGAAGCGTAATGGCTACCAGCAGGATGGCAATCAGGAAATCGGTGCCCAGCCCCGACAACCGTTTGTTGACATGATCGGCCTGGTCAAAAAAATGGATCATGTCGATGGAACCGGGGAGGTTATTTTTAAACTTTTCCAGGGTGGTTTTGTAAGACTTCTGGGTGGTTGTAATGTTATTCCCGGGCTTCTGGGCCGCCACGACAAACACACAGCGGTGACCGTTGAGCCGGGTAATATAATCTTTGGATGCTAGCTCCTGGTAAACATCAGCAATATCGCCTAACAGGATGTTTTTGCCATTGTAGGAGAACACAATGGTCCGCCGGATGTCGTCGACACTCCGTAGTTTTCCGCTGATCTTTACGTTGAATGACTTGCTGCCTGCCTCCACGTTGCCCCCGGGAATGGAGGTGAGTTCACCCTGCAGGGCGCCGATGACCGCATTGACCGGTATGTTCATGCTCGCCATCTTTTCGGGCCGGAGGTCCACCCTGACAACCTGTTCCGCCAATCCATGGATCTCGACATTCTTCAGCGCCGGAATTCTTTCCAGCTCATCCTGAAGATCTTCGGCCTTCTTCCGCAGCAACTCCGACGGCGCGTTTTCAGAGACCAGCGCCAGCTGGAGCACATTGACGCTCGAAGGATTATACTTGTACACATTGATACTTAAAATGTTATCAGGAAGCT
>Ga0116170_10000042_pt1 | contig 110612 bp, 113 predicted proteins | sample AD_JPNHW1_MetaG_FD_89797 | JGI IMG/M metagenome (GOLD analysis project Ga0116170, IMG submission 89797) | Active sludge microbial communities of municipal wastewater-treating anaerobic digesters from Japan - AD_JPNHW1_MetaG | ecosystem: Engineered > Bioreactor > Anaerobic > Digestate | place... | reverse complement strand
TTAGTTTTGTTGCGATGGGACCCCGGGCGCTCGCCGCCTCGTCGGGGCTCGCCCCGGGGAGCAAGCCTGTGCACGGGAAGCAACAGAAAATATTTTTTCAATATACGGGGGTCAAGGGGGCTTCCCCCCTTGGGTTGCCTCCCCCTCTGGGGGAGAGTGGGGGTCACCCTCTCAAATACGTTTTGATGAAGTGGAAATGATTTACCATGAAAAGCCCACGGTTATTCATCATGTTTGCTTGAGTCGGGACTCATGTGCGTTTCTACAGTGCACATTTTCAATTATTTTTGAAATCCGGTTCCGGGATATTTATCGCACCAGTCCCCATGGATCGTGCAGCGTGAGAACCATGGAATATGAAACTGCAAGGATAGCAAAAGTGACCGGGAAATGCCCGGCCTGCGAACAGTATGCTGAACAAAATTCCACCGCCCCTCCGAAGATTGCAGTGATGGCCTGTGAGGGCGCCTGCGCCCGGGGTGAAGTTGCCCGGCGTGCGGCAAACATGGTTGCCCACCGGCTCGCCCGTGACACGACCGTCCGGATCTGCCTTGGTGGCGCATTCACCAAAGACACTGGTCAGCGGAACCTCGTGAGGCGGGCGGAGCGGGTCATCGCTATTGAAGGATGTTTCATCAACTGTTCCTCGCGGATGATGCAGGGCGTGCTGCCTGACCTTAAACCGGAAATTGTCCGGGCTGACCTGATCTATGATCTCGATCTGCCGTTCGGCATCGATGAAGTTCCGGATGAAATGTTTACAGTCTATGCCTACCAGGTCGCCGACCATGTTGTAAAGGAGTACCTGCCGAAAGGATCCTGCAAGGAAAACCCGGCGAAAACGTCATCGTGCTGCCTCCCGCAACAAAAAAGTGAAAATCCGCCCTGCGCTTCGGGACCGTGCAGAGGAACAGACTGAACTATCCATCCCGACTCAGTCCCGTTTTGTACCGGTAACCATATAGAACGTAAGCGAGCTGAAGAACTGCCCGGCCGTACCGGCCTCTTCCTGCTCCCCGGCCCAGCATTCCGCTTCGCGTGCATCAAGGATCCCGGCCTGAACCGCAAGTGAGAGAGTAGTTTCAAGATCGAACACCCTCTTTGCAAGCGTGAGATCGGTAATGACGAGACATAGGGGTGTTACCGTGATGTCACGAAGCCCCGCGTCTGCATATGCCGCAGGAAGGGATCGCCCGGCCCACCCGTTCGGGATATGGTCGCACCAGAAGTTGAGGATCTTCCGGGTAACCCCGCGGTTCCCGGGCCAGAGGACAAAGGTCTCCCAGTCGGGTTCGAACACCACGATCTTCCCCATGGGCCGGGTCACCCGGGCCATTTCTTTGACGACTGTAAAGATATCTTTTGTATGCTGGAGTACGCGGTCCGCCCGGACTGCATCGAACGATTTGTCCGCAAAGGCAAGGTGCGAGGCATCGGAGAGTACATATCCGGGAAGGGGACTGCCTGCGCTGTTTTTTACCTGTGCTGATGCAAGCATGGTACGGCTGACATCGATCCCGATCACACGACTCCCCGGCCCGGCAATCCCCGCAAGTGCTACTGCATCGACGCCGTTCCCGCAGCCGATTTCAAGGACTGTGGCACCTGGGTGGATCCGCATTGCCTCGTAACTGCGTCGCTTGCAGTCCCTGAAGAAAGGCATCGAATGGATGAGGTCGAGATAGGATACAAAGGAGCCGGAGTCTCCGGCAGCATCAACACCGGCAAACCCGGAAGCAAATGAGTCCATGGCATTCACGAAGATTTATTTTGACTGCTTATGTTGTCGCTTTCAGCATTTCAAAAATGTGGAACTATTTTCTCCATCACCGAGATTTGACCAACGGCCCATCACATCCGCAGGCATTGTCCCGGCCCTTGTACCAGCGCTCTTTGAGCCAGAATGCAACATGAACTAGCCCGATCATCACCGGCACTTCCACAAGCGGGCCAATCACTGTGGCAAATGCAACGACCGACCCGATCCCGAATACCCCGATGGCAACGGCAATCGCAAGCTCAAAATTGTTGGATGCGGCGGTAAACGAGAGACTTGTCGCTTTTTTGTAGTCCACGTCGAGTTTAAACGCCATCCAGAAACTCACGAAGAACATCAGGAGGAAGTAACAGATAAGCGGGACCGCGACCCGGACGACATCGAGCGGGACTGTTACAATATACTCCCCTTTGAGCGCGAACATGACGATAATCGTAAAGAGCAGGGCAACCAGGGTGACCGGGGAGATCGTCGGGATAAACTTCTGCTCGTACCAATCCCGTGACTTTACCCGGAGGAGTGTGAAGCGGGTAATGAGCCCGGCGAGGAAGGGGATCCCGAGGTAGATAAAAACGCTTGCCGCTATATCAGCCATTGTCACGTTGACCGCAGTCCCGGCAGCGATGCCAAGGACTGCCGGGAGCAGCGTAATGAAGAAGTACGCGTATACGGCGTAGAAGAAGACCTGGAAGAGCGAGTTGAGGCCGACAATGGCAGCGCAGTACTCACAATCCCCCCCGGCGAGATCGTTCCAGACAATCACCATCGCAATGCAGCGGGCAAGGCCTACGAGGATGAGCCCGTACATCAGAAACGGCTGGTCCCGGAGGAAGAGGACGGCAAGGACAAACATCAGGACCGGGCCAACAATCCAGTTCTGCACGAGAGAGAGGCCGAGGACTTTTGTGTCCCGGAAAACATTTTTGAGTTCTTCGTACCGGACTTTTGCAAGCGGGGGATACATCATCAGGATAAGGCCGACGGCAATCGGGATCGAGGTTGTCCCCACTGAAAGACCGGTGATCAGTGCCGGAACTGCGGGAAAGAAGTACCCGAGCGCGATCCCGACAGCCATCGCAAGGAAGATCCAGAGGGTGAGGTAGGTGTCAAGAAAGGAGAGGTGTTTTGGTTCAGCCATTATCATCCCTTCATGTCCTTTATTTCCCCTCGCAGGAGCATTGATCTTCTTCGTTTGACTGCCCGCAGCAGGTACTCTCCGGCCCCCCGCAGCTGCATTCGCCGCTGTCCATGTCCTTTCCCCGGAGGGCAGCGCTGATCATCGCCCATGCGCACCCGACACCGCTCTGGACTTCGATAGCCCCGGCCGGGCAGTTTTTCGCGCACGCCCCGCACTCCATGCAGTTCCGGGGATTGGTTAGTTCAGCCTGGTCTATTCCCCCAACAAAGACCCGGTGGGGGCAGACCTGTGTGCAGCGCCGGCAGTTGATGCACTTCTCCGGGAAATACCGGAGCGTGTTTTCCGCGTAGGAATCAAACATCAGGCCACCCCCATAATCCGGAGGGCCCCAAGCAAGATGCCGAGGACCGTCCCGGTACCGGCCATCGCTGCCATAGCCGGGACGTACCGGAAGATCTCTTTTTTAACACCCGTGCGGGATGTGAACGTGGTCGAGCCGGTAAAGTTGAGAGCAAGGTACGCGACCACGGGAGGGATGAGAAGGAGCGGGACGAGCACAGCGATGATCCGTGCGATCCCGGAAAGGCCGGGCGCATCAAAGAACGTGACAGCAAAGGGAATTGCAACAACTGCTCCGAGAAGGAATCCCTTCATGGAAAAATCATGAAACGGGAGAACCGGGAGCAGCGCCGGGAAGAGTACCGTTCCCGCGAGAACGGCGGCTATCGCTGCGAGCCCTGCGACCGGGCCGATAAGGAAGTACAGCACAACGGCTACAACAATCATAGGAAGAAATGCATGCACAAGTTCCATGGGGCAGAGGACGAGCCTGTCGGCAAGCGGGAACCGGACGGTCCGCATTTCTTCTGTTACTGTGTGGGTAGCAAGGTACTCCGGGAGATCCCGGGCCCGGACCGGACCGTACTCGACGGAGAAGCCGGAGTAATGTGCGACATCATGAGCAGATACTCCCGGGGCGCCGAGCTGGGGAAGAATGATCCTGCGGTGCGCAACAACCTCGGAAAGTCCGGTCATCGCGATGCGCCGGATGAGTTCCCCGGTACCAAATGTACCTTTCCCGGCAGCACACCAGACGTTGATGCCTTTTGTATCCAGCACAAGAATCCATGCATCAGTGCCGGCAAGTGCCGAGCGGAGTGCATCGAAACTCAGCGTATAATTCGCGGAGGCAAAGACCGGGGAATTTTTGTCCGGGTTCCCGAGCCGGTACAGGCCCGGGGGAACAATACGGCCCATCCGGTTGACGCCCCACCGGGCAAGGAAATGATCCCACCGGTTCTTTGCCGTGATCTCCGATGTCGTTTGCCGGATGACCGGTGCCGGGCGTTTGTCAGCCGGCCCGGAACAGCAGCACCTGACTATAGCGGCCGGTTCCTGTGCAGTCTTCCCGCAGCAGGAGCCTGCCTGTGTTTCCGCAAAGGGTTTTTCTGTCATGGGCATCTCGCAATTTAATCGTTTTTCAGGAGCACCGGGCCGAGCAGGTCATTTACCGCCCCGCTCAGGTTTTCCACTTTCATGAGGGCGAGGCAGCAGACGCTGCCATCCTTCTCCCAGCTGATAAGGGCCAGTTTGTCGCTTGTCTTGATGCCGGCCTTTTCCCGGACATCTTTTGGGATCACCATCTGGCCCCTCTCATCGATACTCAGTACCGCCTCGATCTTACAACCGGAGCCCGTGCCGCACCCGCAGGAAGCGGGGGCAGATCGCTGTGCACCGGACACCGGTCTCTTTGCAGGTGGCGTCATGGTACTGGGTCTGTTGATCGTTCAACATATTAAAATTTATCAGAAAAATCAGAATTTTCAAAAATAGTGGTGCTGCAAGCCGGTGCCCATTACCTGCACGGGGGACTCCCCGGGTAATCCACATCCGGTTTTTTACCGGAACACCAGGTATTCGAGCCCGAGAGCAGCCAGGAACAATACACCTCCCGCAAGCGCGACAGGCAGGGTATAGTTCTTCACGACCGTCCCGACTTCATCCCCGGTGGTCCGCTGGACGAGCCAGAAGAACGGGTCGGTGACATATGATATGATGCACGAACCGGCACTGACAAGAAGGATGAGCGTGACGGGATGGACCGCATAAGTGACTGCCGAACCCGCAAGGACCTCGGCCGTGATCACAGCGGTGACTACCCTTGAGCCCTGTGCCGTCTCGATCAGCGCCGCGAAGATAAACGGGACAAGGATGAGAGGGACGACAAGCGTCAGTTGCTGGAGTGCCTGCCCGGTAAACCCGCTGTTGACGATAACAAATCCGAGCGCCCCGGCGCCGCAGATATCAAAGATGATCATGCCGGCGTGTTTCGCGCTCTTTGCGAGTCCTGGCGCCCGGATCGTGTTCGGTGCAAGGGCAATGGCAGTCATGGCCCCGGCAAGCATAATGAAGTTGATGACACCCACGTGCGTGAGACCGAGAACCAGAAAGGAGAAGGGGATGGCAAGGAGGATCGCGACAAATGGTGCCCATGCCCGCCAGTGGATACATACGGGCCCGGGAGCTGCGGTGGCCGGGAGATCCGGGAGGCATACGGGAGCATGTCCGCCGGTTACCGGGCCACCCGGCTGTACCCACCGGTAGAACAGGATCGCCCCAAGAAGAATGGCAAGGGAGAGCGGGATGGCGATCGCATCGTAGGCCAGCGCACTGGTGCCTGCTGCAAACGCGGAAAAGAGCGGGATGACCACCGGTGTCGGGAAGATGAGTGCGTAGGAGATGATGCTGCCGACAGCGGCAAGGTAGAGAAGGACGTTGCGTTTTGCCCGGTCCTTCTCCAGGCAGTCCAGGATCGGCTGGAGCATGATATACGCCGTGACGCAGCAGGTGATCGGCACGGAAAGGAGGTATCCGGAAAACCCGGCAAGCGCCGGGGGATTTTTTATTACGCGCCGGATATCGGAAACGATCTCCTCAGCCTGGTGCTGCTCCTGAAGGAGCACCGCGATCACCGCCCCGCAGAGGATGATAAGGCCAAACGAGGCAAAGACCCTGCCAAGGCCGGAGACTATCCCCTCAAGCGTTGCCTCGGGAGTCATGCCTGTAAGGAGCCCGAAGAGGAGCGCCCCGCCGACGAGCGTGAAGAACGGGGAGATCCGGTACCAGAGGCTGACTGCGGTGATGAGGCCGAGGGTGATAATGAACGCGAGGAGGAGATCCATGATGTATAATACTTAAAAGCCGGGTAGAAAAAGGCTTGGAACTCAGTCCCGGTCTGCCGTGACTCCGGACGACACTGTCGGAAACTCTTACTGTTTTCCTTCCAGTTGCCGCCGGTACTCGGCAAGGATCGCAGCGGTATACTCCTCCGCAAGGGTCGGGGGAATGTAGTTCTCATTTTCCACCCGGCGCATGAGTTCGGTTGCGATCTCTGCATCGCTGGTGAGCCCCTTCGCACTAACCGCTGCAAATGCGGCGGGAAGCCCGGTAATCCCGACCGGTTTTCCAGCGACCATGATCTTCTGGATACCAAAGAGGGCATTGGCCGCACAGGGACAGAGCGTGTCGTGTTCCATGTCACTGTCTCCCCTGTGCCTTCTGGTATGCTGCCGCAGCCGCAACGAATTTTTTGCAAAATGCATCGCTGAAGTACGCGTGGGTATATGTCCCGATGGTGCGGTATTCTGTAAGCCCGTCGTTGCCGTTATTGATGCCGGCACCTGATGAGAGCCGCAGCGCGAAACGTGCATCGCCATCGCATTCGACGCGGGAGTAGTGAAACTCGTGGCCCCGGACTTTGAGCGGCCCGGTCCAAAATCCCGGCCGGTCCACAAACGATCCCTTCACGTACCCGAGCGCCTGGAGTTTTTTTGTCATGACTGCCCGGCCCGGAAGGATGCCAGCCATCGCGTATGTCCGGTTATCTGTGTCAAGCGTTTGGCAGAGATACATGAGTCCGCCGCACTCGCCATAGATCGGTATGCCCCCTTCCGCAAGAGTGCGGATGGCCTTCGTGCATTTTGATTTTTCAAGTGCCGCTGCGTGAAGCTCCGGGTATCCCCCGCCGATGTATATGGCATCCGCCTCAGGCACCTCGCCGGCCACCGGGGAAAACGTTCGGATCTCCGCGCCGGCGCGGGCGAGCCGGTCAAGATTGTCCTGGTAATAGAAGCAGAACGCTGTATCCCGTGCGACCGCGATGACCGGGCGGTTTTTTGCCGGCCGGGTTTTTAGTGCGGCGGTTTTTGGCAGTTCGAGCAGCGGGGCCGCCCGGGCAATCGAAAGGATCCGGTCGAGGTCGCAGGTACCCGCAATTACACTGCCGTATGTCTTGAGCGCCGGTGACTCGCTGGCCATAAGCAGGCCGAGGTGACGGCTCTTTACTTCTGCATCCGGCTGCCGGGGTACCCAGCCGAGCGCGGGGACATACTCTTCCTCTGCGATCATCTGCCGGTGCCGGTCGCTGCCGCCCCGGTTGTAGATAACGCCGGCAATCTTCACCCGGGGATCGAAATCCCGGAATCCTTTGATGGTTGCATGGATGCTGCGCGAGACCGCCTGAACGTCCACGACAAGGATCACGGGGGCGCCGAGCACCCGGGCCACATGTGCCGCGCTTGCGGTATCGGAACCCTCGCGCCCGTCAAAGAGTCCCATGGCGCCTTCGATCACCGCGATGTCAGCGCCGGCTGAATTGTCGGCAAAGGTCCGTTTGATCCCGGCCTCGCCCATCATGCAGATGTCGAGGTTCCGTGACGGCCGGCCGCAGATGAGCGTGTGGTGTGAGGGGTCGATGAAGTCCGGCCCGGTCTTGAACGGCTGGACGGTCAGGCCCCGGGCCACAAGCGCTGCCATCAGGCCGGTGGCGATCGTTGTCTTGCCGCAGCCGCTGTGGGTGCCGGCGACGAGGACCCGGGGGATCTCGCGTTGCATATTCATGTCGTTTGCCATTTTGTGGGGTATAATCTGTCGGTTGCACCGGTTTATCCGGGTGTCAGCCCCTCTCATTTTTCAAGCGATGAAAGGTATGCCACGCTCTTCTCGTACGCTGCAATGTCCGAGCACTCGATCACCCGCGACGCATCGTCCGGGAGAAGCGGGAGGAGTGCGGCAAAATCTATCGTACCGGTCCCGCACGGAGCATGGTCATCGTTTTTCCCGCAGTTGTCGTGGAGGTGGATGTGGCAGGGTCGGCTCCTGCGGGCAAATGTCTCAAGTTCGTTGTTGAGCCGGGCGTGGCCTATATCGAGCACGAAACCGATATCCCGCTGCTCCAGTTCCGGCAGGAGATCCGGCTTCCTGAAATGGAGGCACTCCCACGCGCCCATGTTCTCGATCCCGATTCTTACGTCATGCTCCTGCTGGAGTGAAGAGATCGCGTCAAGCGATTGGAGCAGCGCGTCGCGGGAGATAGCCTGCATGTTCGCGTACGGGAAATAGCCCGGGTGCACTACAAGCGTTTCCGCGTGGATGCTGTCGCAGATTTCCGCAAGTGCGTCTATCACATCAATCCCGGCACAGCGGATCCGGTCGTTCGTGCTTGCGAGGTTGATGTCCGAGAGCGGAGCATGCACCGAGTACCGGGCGTCAATCGCATGACAGGCCTCGTGATACCGGAAGAGATCGTGGAAGCCTTCCGAGACAATCTCGATCCGGTCGGTCTTCTCCCGCACCAGAGCTAGCGCTTCCTCAAGCGAAAGGTCCATGCAGCAGAATGTTGAGCATCCGTAGCGTGTGTGATGTGTCATTTGTAATTTCCCCCGGTACAGCGGTTTACCAGTTCGTGTCCCGAAACAACAGTGAGCCGGCCGGAACCTTTCATACTGTCAAGAAACGCACCGGCTTTTCCGTTCGTGTAGTCCGGGACTTCAGCCCGGCCGTCATCGGAAAGGAAGAGTACAGGCGTGTCATCTGCCTCTGCAAGAATGCGGAGGTTATCGAGATTTCCCGCACCGACCGGCGCCGCTGTAAGGACAACAACGTCTGCCTCTCTGATTTGTGCGGCAAGCGCAGAAGTCGAGCGCTCAGTAATGGGCGAGAATGGCGGCTCCGTGATGCAGGCAATCCCGAGTTCAGTTGCCGCCGCGTAGTCTGTGTCGTTCATGGCAAGCACACCGGTTGTTACCCGGCACCCGGCCCGGTGCAGGACCCGGATGATTTCAGCGCCGGTCCCGCCACCGGAAATGACATGCACGCGGTGGTTTGTCCGTGCGATTTCCTGTGATTGCGGGAGCAGCACGACAAGAGGTTTTCCGGTCACCGGGTGGACGCTTACCGATGCATCGATATCAAACACATCATGCAGGGTTTTAGGCGTGATCACGACAGCAGGAGTTCCCGCTGCTTCGATCTTCCCGTTTTTCAGTACAATAATCTCGTCGCAGAAATACGCGGCGAGGTTGAGGTCATGGAAGACTCCGATCACCGCGATCTCCGTGGACAGTTGTTTAATGGTAGTAAGAATATCCACCTGGTGGCTGATATCAAGGTGCGAGGTCGCTTCGTCCAGCAGGAGGTGGCGGGGTTCCTGTGCGAGTGCCCGTGCAATGATCGTTCGCTGGAGTTCACCACCGCTGATTGCATTGATTGAACGGCCGGACAAATGTGTTATGCCGGTCAGTGCCATCGCCCGGTCGCAGGCTGCAAGGTCTGCTTCAGTTTCCCGTGAAAACCGGTTGAGATGGGGGTATCTTCCCATCAACACGACGTCACGGACAGTAAAGTCAAAACCGGCATGCGTATCCTGCGGGACAACTGCAACCGACCGGGCAAATTCGCGGCTGGAGAGATCTGCAACCGGCAGCCCGTCAAGCCGGATTATCCCGCCTGATGGTGTGATGACCCGGCTGATCGCCTTTAAAAGCGTGGTCTTTCCCGATCCGTTCGGGCCAATGATCCCGACAAAGACGCCCTTTTTTGCCTCAAGCGTGATCGTGTCGAGCACTTTTTGTGCCCCATAGTTCACGTCAAGGCCGGCAAGTTCGATCATGCGGCATACCTCCTTTTAAGGAGCCAGATGAAAAACGGAGCGCCAAGAAACGCAGTGACAATACCGACCGGCATCTCGTTACCTACGGTCCGGGCCACGGTATCCGAGAGCGCAAGGAGGATCCCGCCGGCAAGCATGGCGGCCGGGAGCAGGAACCGGTGGTCAGGGCCGACGACAAGCCGAACGACATGAGGCGTGATAAGGCCGACAAACCCGATACAGCCGGCAATTGCGACCGCGATGCCGGTGATAAGCGAGCTTATGCCAAGTAAAACGATCTTGAGGCGCTCGGTGTTGACGCCGAGATGGGTCGCATCATCTTCCCCCATCGAGAAGATGTTAAGTTCACGGGAAAAGAGGAGGAGACAGAATGCGGCCGGCAGGATAACAAGGCCGAGCGTTACGTCACTCCACGAAATATTCCAGAACCCCCCGAGCAGCCAGAAGAGGATCTGGTGCAGGTTCTGGCCCGAGGAGTACATGACGGCGGAGAGGATGGCGGCAAAAAACATCGAGACTGCAATGCCGGTGAGCAGCAGGTGCTCCACCTGCACGCGGCCGGCGTTCTGCGCAAGACCGTAGACAATAAACGATGCGGCCAGGCAGCCGATAAACGCGAGGAGGCCGTGGAACGCCCCGCCAAGACAGACGATTGCAAGTGCCGCACCAAGCGCTCCACCGGAAGACGTGCCAAGGAGGTACGGGTCTGCCATGGAATTCCGGAAAAGTCCCTGCATTACGACACCGGCAGCTGCAAGTCCGGCCCCGACAAGCATCGCGGCGATAACCCGGGGCAGCCGGACGTCAAAGAGGACGAGCGATGCGGTATCGCTGCCGGAGATGCCCGGACCTATGATCCCGGTCGGCCCGATGCCGGTACAGATTACGACCGTTGCCACTGCGACCACAAACAGGACGATAATGGCCGCGTACCCCTTCTGCATGTGAATAAATTGGAGTTGATTTAACTAAAATAGTGTTGGTTTTTGGAAAATAAGGTATACTCCTTAATAGGGTATCACGGAAAGGCGAGGGATTTTTTCAAAATGGCGATCCCGGGTTATGATTGCCCTGTCGTTGCAGAGTGCAAGTGCAGCGATCACTTCATCGAAATCTCCTATGGAGTTTCCTGTTACGCGTAAGCCTGCGGAAATCCTGCCGAAAGCATCGTACACTGATTCGTCCACCGGCAGCTAAAAAGTGAAAAAGAATTCCGGAACCTGGGGCTTGTAAAGGACGGCATCTACAAGAGGATTGAATTTGCCATTGAGGATGTCTTTGATATCTGCGCTATCCTGAATACAGATTTCGATTTGGGTATCCCCGGAGAAGATGAGGATATCCTCCTGCATCTGGTGGATAAGGGGTTGATCACACCGGATATGCAGGAAAAGATACGTGCGATGAGAGGGTTCCGGAATATTGTTGTCCACCGGTACGGGGCAATTGACGACGCTCTTGCGTTTCGCCTTCTTTCGGAAAATATCGGGGATTTTTCCCTGTTCACGGCAGAAATTGAAAAAATTCTGGAACACCTTCGTCACCCCTAAAAAATCTATTGGGGGGCCGGAGCATCCCGTCAATTTTGTATCAGGGGGATACCTGGTGGATCCGGACCGGGATTATCTCATTCTCCGTGCCGCAACAATTATCACGGCCGCTAGTGCCATAAGCGCCGGTACGACTTCAAAGCCCGGTGTCTTCTGCGCTGGAGTCCCGGCAGGTGCCAAAGCGGCGGCAGCATGGATGTCTCCGGCTATGATTTCGAGCGCATCAACAATCCGGGGTCCTGCCCGGTCGACCGTGCTGGAATCAATTACGTAGACCTGATGGTTTTTGATCGCTGCGACATTTGAAAACCGTGTCTCATTCTTGAAATACTGTGCAATGGAATTTTCGCTGCCGCCCATACCCGAACCGGAATTCACAATCAAAATATCCGGGTCTGCCGCGATGAAATCCTCAATGCCGATAGTGGCGTAACCGTTCTTATCCGCAAATGCGTTCCTTCCCCCGGCCATCGTGATAAGCTCGTCCTGGAATGTGCCGTTCCCGCTCCCGTAGATGGGCTCGTTCCAGATGATATGGGCGACCTTCGGGTGCGTTGCAAGTGCCGAAGCATTCTTTTCAGTGTTGTTGATACGTGCAGCAAGCGAAGCGACAAGTGCCGTCGCGTTTTCATCAGCACCGGCAGCATTTCCGATAAACGTAATATCGTTTAAGATCCCGTCAACATTTTTCGGTTTCGTGACAATCACGGTCATGTTGAGCTCTTTTAAGTGGTGGATCAGTTCAGCCCCGTTTCCTTCAGATGCAACAACAAGGTCCGGTTTTAACAGGATAACCTTCTCAACACTAACCGTGCTATAGCCCCCGACTTTGGATTTTTCTGCCGCTTCGGCCGGGTAATCACAGTAATCGGTATCCCCGACCACCTGGTCACCAAGGCCAAGCGCAAAAAGGATCTCGGTGTTGGTCGGGGCGAGCGAGACGATCCGTTCAGGTGTCCCGTGGATCGTTACTGTCGTACCGTAATCGTCAGTCACGGTGCGTTCTGAGAGTGATGTCGCGTTTAATGTCGCCGCAAGCGCCGGGACTGCCACAAGGCAGAGGGCCGCAAAAAAAATAACAAATGCGAATACTGGAGAATGTTTCATTGCGATCAGATCCGTTGTTTCGGTTTGTTAAGGTTTTTTATAATCTTCGAATGCCGGTTCTGTTGCGAAGGGTTGCTCTTTTCTTCATGCGGACCGGTTTCCCCAAAACAGTCGCCACGGCAGATGCCGGCGTCGCAGGAAAAATGGGCGGTTGCACCCTTTTGGAAATGGCGATCCCCAAAATCCCTGTTTTTCCTGTTTTATGTACACCTTTCCGATCCGGTTTCTCATTCTTTGTTCGTAAAGCGACTATTAGCGTACAATCGAAGCATGATTTATCTGTAAATCCGGCAATCCGGGTTTGATATGGCTCTAATCCCAAAAATGTGTACCGGAATTCGGCATTTTTTGCAACTTCGGGTGTATCGGGACATCCAGGTTAAGGGATGCCCTGGGAAATCTCCGACGAAAGAATGTTTGTTGTAACAAAGGCCGGTCCTGCCGTCAGGATAAGGGGTGTTTTTTGGGGAGGGTGTCCCTTACCTTACCCCCCAAATACTGCTGTTTTTGGGGAGGTATCCCCTCCGGCATGATCCGACGGAACCGGATTTTACGGTACATCCGGAGGGAATCCGGTATCCGGGCTCGCAGTTTGGATATTTTTCAGGAACAAAATTGTTCCCTAATACATGGCAGGTGTCTGGAAATCGTATAAAACAAAAGCATCCTAATCTTCTTTACAGAAACCGGCAATATGCTGCACATTACCTGTCATGCTATTTTTGCCCGGACCGTTTTTTTATCTCGTCCGTAGTCCTATTTTTTGGTCCCGGAATTTCTCATCCTGATCGGGCAGCCGGGAAGATCTTCAGCCCCCCGTTTTGACACCCACACAAGCAGCGGGATCAGGTGCTCCCGCAGTTCCTTCCCGTCACCAGTCAGCGAGTACTGTGTCGTTGGAGGTGATGTCGGCAGGATTTTCCGGTCCACAAGACTGATCCGTTCAAGGTTCTTCAACGTGTCCGAAAGCGTTTTCGGGCTGATGCTGCCAAGTTCGTTTTTTAATTCGTTGAAGCCTTTCGACCCTTCGTTCCCAAGAATCGCGATAATTAAAAGCGCCCATTTCTTGGCGACAACATCCAAGAGGCCGAAGAGCGGGCAAAAACAGATCTCGTTTCCCGGTTCTTCTGGTTTCTTCATGGATACTATCTCTCCCTATCGTTACGTTCCGGCTTATCAACTATAAAATTGATACTACCTGTTAACAGGATACCCCTCATTTCTGCTCATACTTTAAGCAGAACGGCAGGAAAACCATGGATGAACATGACCACGCCCGAAAAAACCATTCAAACAAAAAACCGCTGAAACTGGCAATCGCTCTTACCTCCACGATCTTTGTCGCTGAAGTGATCGGCGGTGTTATTTCCGGATCCCTCTCCCTTCTGGGTGATGCGGCCCATATGCTCCAGGATTCCGTCGCGCTCATGCTCTCGCTTGGCGCAATGGTCATCGCCGAACGGCTACCGACACCCACAAAGACGTTCGGCTATCACCGGATCGAAATTGCAGCTGCAATCATAAACGGCCTGCTTTTAATCGCGGTGAGCGGGCTTATTATCTGGCAGGCCATCGACCGTTTTGCAAATCCCCGGCCGGTTAACAGCACCACTATGCTTGTTATTGCGGTCATTGGTCTTGTTGCAAACCTTGCCGCCGCGTACTTCCTTCATGGCAGTCATGATCTCAACATCCGCAGCGCTTTTTTACATGTGCTGGGCGATACGCTTTCTTCGGTGGCTGTAATCCTGGCAGCGCTCTGGATTGCACTTACCGGCCAGACCTTTGTCGATCCGGTTCTCGGTGTAGTCATTGCGGTTGTAATTCTCGTCTCGTCCATATCAATTTTAAATGATGCATTCCGGATCCTTCTCCAGTTCACGCCCCGTGATGTGTCCATACATGATGTGATTGCGGCAATGGAATCCGTGCCGGGTGTATCCGGTGTCCACAATGTCCACTTCTGGGTACTCTGCTCGAACATCAACGTGCTTGACGCCCACATGTACTGCTGCGGGAAGGATGTCAGGGAGATCGAGCAGATCAAAACGGAGATTAAAGCACGACTGGAGCAGTTCAGGATTCGGCACTCGACGCTCGAATTTGAATGCCAGGAGTGCCTGGACTGTCGGTTAGTCCGTGAACTGGTAGATTAAGCCGGTCCCTGCCCTGCAAAATCGCGGTCATGACTAAAACCCTCCCTACTCTTGGGTGATCGTATCCGTATAAAAAAATAGAGGCCTGCGGGAATTTTGTTCCCGATCGAAACCATCACTGAAATCCAGCATGAATTCCACGACATTATCAAGGTCTCCCTTCATTCACATGTCACTCACGAACGGTGCCTTGAAGTAATCCTTGTCCAGGGAGTAGGTGAGCAGTTGAAGGCACTCACTGAAAAAATGATGTCTCTGAAAGGTGTCGAATCGGTAAATCTCATGGAGTTTATTGTTAAGGCTCTTTCCCCTTCAGGACAAGCCAGTTATTCTCCCCGGCTTTTTTGAACCGGAAGAGGACGTACTTTCCCGAAAATTTCCGGCCGTGCAGCATAACCTCGATCCGGTCGCCGGTCCACAGAAGGGTATCGTACGTGCCGGCATCCGCAATTTTTATCTCGCCGGCTCCGTACTCCCCTTCAGGGATATTCCCTTCGAAGTCGCCGTAGGAAAGGTCATGGTCTTCAACAGCGATGGCAAGCCGGCGCTCTCCGGGTGTTTCCGGCAGGCCTTTTGGGACAGCCCAGCTTACGAGCACGCCGTCCCGTTCCAGCCGGAAGTCGAAATGATGATGCTGCGAGAAATGCTCGTGAAGCACAAAACGGGGACGATTGCCAGTCATTGCACACGCTCCCGTTTTGCCGCAGCGATCATGTCTTTGAGGTCCCGGGCAGCGGCGGTAATATCCGGTTGCCCGACGACTGCCGAGATCACGGCTGCACTGTCTGCACCCGCATGGATCACATCGTGCACATTCGTGCGGCTGATACCGCCAATCGCCACGACCGGAACTGAGACTGCCTTTTTGATTTCCCTTAATGTGGACAACCCGTGGCCGGGGCCGGCATTATCCTTGGAAGTCGTGGAAAAGACCGGGCTTACCGCCACGTAATCTGCCCCTGCCCGTTCCGCATCAGCCGCTTCGGCAGCGTTTCCGACCGATACCCCGATAATAAACGAGCGGGGCGCCAGCTGACGGGCTGTTTCTACCTGCATATCGTCCTGACCGAGATGCACCCCGTCCGCCCCGCAGGCAAGCGCGACGTCCAGCCGGTCGTTCACGATAAAAAGTGCCCCGGATTTTCTTGTGATCTCCCGGATCTCCCGGCCGGTGCGGCAGAGTTCCCGCATCCCGCATGACTTGTCCCGGAGCTGGATTGCATCAGCTCCCCCTTCGCAGGCACGCCGGGCGATCTCTGCGTGGGTGCGCCCGGCTGCCACCGTCTCATCCGTAATGACGTAAAGGTCGAGTTTCATAACGTTTGGTTCAGGCAGACCTCACCCGTGCACCTGCAAGAATATCATCCGGGGTAAGCGCTGCCATTTCATCAAAGAGCGCCGGTTTGAATGTTCCGGGGCCCTTGCTTTTTGTCGCTGCCCGTTCCCCGGCAATCCCGAAAGCGGCAAGGGCGGTTGCCGCTGCCATAACCCTGTCCGGCGTGACTGCTGCGCAGACACCGGTTACCGACGATGCCATGCAGCCGGTCCCGGAGATGCCGCCCATGATCGGGTGACCGTTTTCCACCAGAAACACACGTTTTCCGTCGGTCACAATATCGGTTGCGCCGCTCATCACGACCGTGATACCGGTATCGCAGGCAAATGTCCGGGCAATGGTTACCGGATCGCCACTTAACCCTGCGGAATCGACGCCCCGGACTTTTGCATCGGCACCGGCAAGCACGCCGATCTCCCCGGCGTTTCCCTTGATAATGGCAATTTCCAGCTCGTCAAGCAGGCGCCGGGTGCTTTCGGTCCGGAGCCGAGTCGCACCCGCCCCGACCGGGTCAAGAATCACCGGGATCTTACGGTCGTTTGCCGCTTTCCCGGCAACAATCATGCTCTCGATGATCCCCGGGTTGAGCGTCCCGATGTTGAGCACGAGAGCGCCGGCAAAGCCTGCCATTTCCCCCGCCTCTTCGCGGGCATCCGCCATCACCGGCGCACCACCGGCGCAGATGGTAATGTTGGCACAGTCGTTGACCGTTACGTAGTTGGTGATATGATGGACAAGGGGGCGGCACGCCCTTGCCCTTGAAAAGATGTCGGAAAAGATCTGGTTGTCCATACCGTATCACAGGACCTTTTTGCTTAGGAACGCTTGCGCAGGTTGTATATTATCACATACGATATATCCCGTATTAAACCGTGGCAGAGCGGCAAGGCCATCTTTTTGAAAAACAAAAAAAGTTCACGGGCCCGGGCTGCCACATGCGGCTTTACCGGGGGAGTTCTTCGAGAGTTGCCACAAGCATGTCGATCTCCTGCCGGGTATTATAGAGTGCAAGGCTTGCCCGGGCAGTCCCGTTTGGCAGTCCAAGTCTCTCCATGAGCGGCTGGCAGCAGTGGTGGCCGGACCTGACCATGATATCAGCTACCTCATCAAGCTGCTGTGCCACTTCATGGGGGTGGAAACCATCGACGGTAAATGAGACAACGCCTATCCGGTTTTCCGGTTTTTGGGGGGCGTATACGTGGACTTTTTTGTTTTCAAAAAGACCCGCGAGAAGCCGGGTGGTAAGGTCAGTTTCATACCGGTGGACTTTTTCCATCCCGATCTTATTGAGATAGTCCACCGCAGCTCCAAGGCCGATTCCCCCCGCGATATTGGGCGTTCCCGCTTCGTACTGCTGGTAGCCCTGCGCCAGCGTGTAACTGTCAGCGGTGACCGATTCGACCATGCCGCCGCCAAGGACAAACGGCTCGATAACGGGTTCCTTCATCCAGAGCACCCCGGTGCCGGTCGGTCCAAGCATCTTGTGGCCGGAAAAACAGTAGAAATCGCAGCCAAGATCGCTCACGTCCACCGGCAAGTGCGGGGCAGCCTGCGCCCCATCAACAAGGAGGAGGACGCCATGATCGTGACAGATCTTCGCGATTTCCTTTACCGGCGTCACGACACCTAGCACGTTTGATGCGTGCGTGACAGCCACAATCCGGGTGGAGCCGGTGATTGCCTGTTCCAGCGCGGAAAGGTCGAGCGAGTAATCAGGATTAATCCCGATAATATCTGTGGCAACACCCTGCCGGGCAAGCCTCCTCCACGGCAGTAGGTTGGAGTGATGTTCAAGGATTGTCGTGATGACATGGTCGCCGGGATTCCAGCCCAACCCCTGCGCGACCATGTTCACCGATTCGGTTGTATTTTTCGTAAAGACCGTGACGCCGTTTTTGCCGCCGATAAACTCCGCGACCTTCTCGTGGGCGTGCCAGTACCGCTGGCTTGCGATACTGGTGAGCCGGTGGACTCCCCGGCCAACGTTTGCCCGGTACCGGTGCTCGAACTCGACCATCGCCGCGATCACGGGTTCGGGAGAGAAACTGGTCGCCCCATTATCCAGATAAATAATATCTCCGAGAATAGGAAAGTCCCTGCGGATCTCTTCAACCGGATATTCCCCGGTTTCCTGTGATGCCATCTTTGTTTCCATCGTTCTCTCTCCTGTTATTTCAACTGGTTCTTCCCGTTCTGCCGAGGGTTCTGCCTGAAGCGTATAATCGTCCCGCACCGGGATCCCCCGGTCCCGGCAGAGCTCCCGCATCTTTGGCGGAAGTGCTTTCCAGCGCCAGAGCCCCCATTTCGTATAGGCTTCGGGAAGTCCCTTCTTTTTTGCATACGCGGCAAGAACTGCATCCCAGCGTTGTGCATAATCCGGGTGCATGGTTTTGAGATCCTCGTACTCGCTTTCAAGCATCGATGGGCAGACATAGCACCCGATCCGTTCGATCCCTTTTTCGTAGAGCGGGTTTATGGGCACTTTCTGCCACCAGAGATAGAGGAACACCTCAAGAGCCCGCCAGTTCCGGATCGGCGAGATATTGAGCTGGAGGGGGTTTGCCGGGTTCTGGCTGGTCTCTTCAAGCGCCGCCCGGTTCCATGATTCATACCACCGGTTCCCCTGCACGGTAACACATGCGCCAATCTCCGCAAGGTGGAGTTTGAGCGGGCGCAGTTTCAGGAGCTTGCAGCACCACCGGTTGTCCTTCCCGGGCGGACCGGCCTTCTCCACTGCCTGCCAGAAGTCCCCGGCCTTCTCGATTATCGGGACGCCCTGCGATTTGATAAACTCGATGGTTTCTGGGAATTCAATACCGGTATCGAGGAAGAATGCTTCCGTTACCCCGGCTTTTCTTGCAAGCGTGAGCACTGCCGTACTGTCCTTGCCCCCCGAGAACGAGACATTGCACTTTGGCCGGTCGTGGATATGCTGCTTTATCATGCGGACGGAATACCGTTCGAGATTTTTTAAGTGGTAGCGGTTTTGCTGGATGACCTGCGCCCAGTCCGGGTTTTTCCCGGTGCGGTGATCGACCGGAACAAGTTCCTTTACCCGGACCTGCCCGTCCTTTACCACACCGGTCCCGAAACGGTTTTTGAATTTCACGATATAGGTCCCGTCAGGCCGGGACTCTTTGAGCCGGAACTTCTTCCCTCCCATCCTCCCGGCCCCTCCGGGAGTGTCGATACCGGTCTCAAGGTCGATTACCCCCTTTGTCACGTGCTTGAGGACATACGGCAGTGCGTCCGGGGAGAGATCGAACGTGAACTTCCGCGCTACAGGATCAAAAGCGAGCCAGCCGAACCGGTGCCCGTGGGCGAGCACGAGATCCGACCGGTCCACGCCTCCGGTCTTATTGAGGAGGAGAACGGACTGGACGGGGACGTTGCCGAACTGTTCGCGGACGAGATTTTTTATTAATTTCATGTCTGCCGCGAGCGCCGGGCGTACATCGTACGGCTGGAGGAGTTCGATCTCCCGGCCATCCGCGCCGCAGGCACACGTCCTTCCAATCAGCGGGACGTTGCACCGGTCGCACCAGTAGAGGTACTTTTTTACCGGCGGTTCCCGTGTCACACTCACATGATTGGGGCGCGGGGGTGATAAGAGGAACGCTTCAGGTCGTCCCATGATTACCGGAATTGTGAGACGATGACGGTTGCACTGCCGGGGCGGGTGGCCGTATATGCAGCCGTTCGTAGAAGACGTCCATGCCGGGCTCTTTTCCCAGAAATCCTCTTAGAAGGACAGTCCCGTCCTGCATGTTACCCTGTTCGAGGATCCACTGCCGGTAAGCTGCGCCGGTGGCGGCATTGAAAAGGCCCTCTTTTTTGAACCGGGCAAATACGTTTAAGGCATAGACCTCGGCCCAGAGGTAACTGTAATACCCCGCATCGTACCCGCCCATAAAGTGGCCGATGGTCGCAGGTTCATGGCCCCCTGCAAGCGGCGGGATGCCCATCAGGTCCTTGTAGGTTGAGTCTGAAACAGCCGTAACATCGACCGGGCCGTCTGCGGTATGAAACGTCATGTCCTCGGTCGAGATAACAAGCATCCGGGTATATTTCAGGCCGGCATCAAGGTCACGTGCGGCGATGATCCGGTCGCGGAGCGCCGCCAGGAGTTTTTCCTCCGGGTGCCTGTAATGGCCGGATATGGCATCGAGCACTGACGGTTCCCATGCCCAGTTTTCAAGCGTCTGCGAAGGAGTTTCGACAAAATCCCATTCAACACTCGATCCCGCGAGGCTGGCGTAGGGTGCCCGCGTCAGGCTGCCGTGGAGCGCGTGGCCGAACTCGTGGAAGAGCCCCTCGACATCATCATGGGTTAATAGCGAGGGGATTTCCCCGGATGGTGCCCGGAAGTTACCGACAATGGCAGTAACTGGCACCGTATAATCAGATCCCTTTCTCCGCCCGGCGATCAGCGGCACCATCATCATGTGCCCGTATTTTCCGTCCCGGGGGAACATGTCGAGATAGATAAACGCAAGCGTCTGTTCGTCAGCGGCGTTGATAACCCGGTACAGTTTTACCCCGGTAGCCCAGACATCCGCATCTTTTTCCTCGGCAAACCGGACCCCGAAGAGGGGGCCGAAACAATCAAACATCCCGTGCACGACACGTTCGAACGGGAAATACTTCCGGATGGCTTCATTGTCAAGAGCGAACTTACGTTTCCGTTCCTGTTCGGTCAAATATGCCAGATCCCACGGCTCGACCCGGTCTGCTCCTGGTTCCAGTTCCTTTTTAAGATTAAGCAGCCCGGCAAGGTCAGACCGGATCTTTTCCTTTAATGGTTCTTTTAACCCGTCAAGGAAGGTAAGCACCGTGCCGGTGCTCTTTGCCATGCGGCCGTCGAGCCGGAAATCTGCCCAGCTCCCATAGCCTAATTCCCGTGCACACTCTCTCCGCACAGTTATTGCTTCAGTAAGGAGCCGGGTATTAGCCTCCGCCTGCCGGTTGACAAATACAGAATACAGGCGTTTTCTTGTCCCGCTGTTTTTTGCGCTCTGCATCACCGGGATGTAATCCGGGTACTTGGTGGTCACCCGGTACACGCCGTCTTTTGTCCGGGCAAACGTGGCAAGTACCTCGTCCGGGACTCCATCGAGTTCTGCTGCGGTAAATTCTACAGAACTTGTATCATTGTTGAGGTTTGCGGTAAACGCGACCTCAAGTTTTGTGATTTGTTCTTTTTTGGCCCGAACAACCGCAAGCCGGTCATCGGGCAGGGCAAGGCCGTTTTTCCGGAACTGCCGGAGGGTTTCAGACAGGAGCCGGGACTCTTCCGGGGTCCGGGGGGTGCTTGTTTTTATCGCGTCGTAAAGATCGCGGCGGGTATAGACGCTCACGACAAACATTCCCGATTTTTCCTCGCATGCTGAACCTTCTGCAGAAATTTTCGGATCCGGATAGACGTATCCCATGAGAGTGAGGGGCAGGGTGGCGTCGCCAAAGTCCGCAATTGCGGTCTCAAACGCAAGCAGGGTGGTATCTATGGATCGCTCTTCTTGTGGCAGTGCGGCAATACGGGCAAGCGAGGCGGTTGCGGTGCTGATCGCTGCATCGCACAACGCTGTAATCTCACCGGGCCGGAACCGGGTTTTGAGTGGTGAAGAAAAAACCGGGGATGTCATAACGGAATCTCGTGAAAATCAAACTGATAATTCTCGTTAATAACTGGGATACTCAAAGAGTAAAAGGGAATAGGTAGTGTATCCCCACGGCAATCCCGCCCGGCATCAGGCCGGTTTTTTGAGCAGGAAGAACTGGTACCCGTATTCATCGCTGTGGTTGCGGTACACTTCGATTTCCTTTCGCACAAATGACAGGAACTCCATAGATTGTGGGACATTCCGGAACCTATCTTCAAACGTGGGAGGGTGAGTAAACAAAAATTAGATGCTTTGCGATCGTTTTATGCGTTGTTTTTGGATTTTTCCGGGTCTGCAAGGGCCGTGCGGATCATATCCTTGACGTCGTTTGCGATATTAAGGCTGTCAAGAGACCGCAGGAGGAGGATCCGGGCCATCTGCTGTCCCCCGGGAGTCGCAAGGTACGAATCGATGGCTTCCTTGCCTTGTGGCGATTCAAGAAAAGAACGAATTGTCTGCTGGCCTTTCGGGGAGGCAAGGTATGCGGCGACAATGCCCTGTAAACCGTCTGTTGTGCCCATTAGTTTTCACCGTTACCGGGTACTGGATCCGGAAATGAGATAAATTTACCAGAACAGTATGTCACAGGAAAGAGTAAAAAGGGGTTACCATCCCCGGTTGTATTCTCCGGCACAGGGAATGCAGACGATTTTCCCGTTTTTTACCCGGGCCCGGTGTTCAGCTACGATTTCCCCGCAGACTGCGCACTGCACCGAACCCGATATCCGTGCCCGTTCGGGAATTTCCGACCGGGCTTCTTTTTCGATGAAGAGCTCGTTGAAGGGAATCGTTAAGATCCTGTCAATCACGCCGGCCTGGCGTTCATGGAATTCTTTGATTTCGGCCGGTGTTGCCTTCCCGCTTGTTACTTTCTTTCGCAGGGCCGATACCGCAGGATCGAGCCGTTCCGTGAGCGGTTCGGGCCGCTGGACAAGCCGGATGGCGGTCCCGGTCTTCCGGTTGATGAACGTATAAGCGTGCTTCCCGATATCTTTCATGATAAGGTTGCCCTTTCCCACCGAACAGCCGGCGATTGCCTGGACCGCATCGACCCCGCAGGAATCGTTTTCGACAATGGCGACCAGTTCCTCGTCTTCGGACCTTCCCGTATTGAGACGTTTTATTGCATATTCTACCGCACGGTAGCCAAGCGCAAGGCCCGGGCAGGTATGCCCGTGGAAGGCGACGGCATCTTCGTAAGTTGTCAGTGACCGGGTCATGGTTTCACGTGATTAAGTGACTTTGCCGGTAAGACCGTAAAACCGTTTCGTCAGCTACCTGCGGGAAAGCCGGGGCCGAAGCAAAAACCGGGTGATCGAAAAATCGTGATGCATATTCCGGACGCCAAAATATATACGACCCGGATGCAAGAAGGGTTTGTTGGTGCATTCACCATGGTGAAATTAACCCCAGAGATGAAAGAGGCCTTCCTCAAGATGAAGGTCTTCCCGGTTGCAACGGCATCAAAGGACGGCGTTCCAAACGTGGTTCCTGTCGGGATCGTCGAACTCGTCAGCGATGACACGATCTGGATCACGGACAATTTCATGACAAAGACGCTCAACAACATCAAGGCTAACCCGAAGATCGCGCTCTTTGTATGGGGCCCGGAAATCAAGGGTTGTTTCCAGATCAAAGGTCTTGTTACCCTCAAGACAAACGGCAAGGAGTATGACGAGATGAAGGCAAAGCTCAACGTAAAGAACCCTGCCCTTCCCGCCCGGTCGCTTCTCATCGTAAAGATCACTGACGTCTACGAATGCAAACCCGGGCCGACCGCCGGGGTAAAAATTCTCTAATCTTTTTTTCTTAAAAAAAAGTCTGGACACGACTGAGCCTGCTCCCCGTTTCGGGTACATGGGTGATTGCAGGGTCATATCTAATGGGGGGGTCGCACCCTAAATGGGTATGACCCCCCTGTTGTTTGGGTATTAATCCGGGCCGGTTTGTATTACCTTGTTATGCGTTTTAGCCGGTTCAGGCTCGGGTAGCAGGGACATTTTTGTGAAGAGAGCCTGAGCTGAATCCTGCCTGAACCGGGATCTCACGGATCGTGAAAATTCCCTTTATCGGAACCGTGCAAAAAAGGTACGACCCCCCACCACCATCCGGATTTTCGGCCGTTTTTCTTGCGATACCCTATGGCGTGAAAATACCTTTTTTTGGCCTTGAAAATGGCGGATCGTATTGAGGGGGGTCATGCATGATCATGATACGACCCCCCGTGTTTGAGATATTAAATGGTGTGTTTTCATGAATAATCCAGAACTCTGACAACATATATGGAGGAGATGGTGCGCCCCGCATAAGGGCCTCTTCGAGGCAGGGTAAGGAGATTGTAATAGTGATTTTGGTTATTGATGTGCCATGAAGTACACAAAGATATTTTACAACCAACTCTCGATCAGAGTCAAATTACCTGATTATAAAAAAATCACGAAAATCGCTTTCACTCGTATTCACATTCAATTGTAAATTCTTGAAAAACCTGGATTTCTCCAAAATAAAAAAGATCAGTTCTCAAACTGCTCTACCGCGTCCGGCAGGCAATGGGCAACACCCCGGATTCCTGACACTGTTACGGTCATAAGGATCGCATCGATGACTTCTTCGCGGGTAGCCCCCGCCGCCCGGGCCATGGGGATATGGGCTTTTACTGCCGCGTCGTCCCCCATTGCTGCCTTCATCGCGATATAGATGAGCTGCTTGGTCTTTGCATCAAGTGCCGGCCTTTTTACAACTGCCATGATCAGGTTGTTGAACGCAGCCGCCACCTCGGGGGCTTCATCGTTGAACAATTCCATCGTGTTTTTTGCCATACAATATACCTCTGATAGAGGGATTCGCCGTAGATCAGGAAAATACCTTTCAGGAAATATACCTGAACCCTGCGGGACTTACCCAAAACGAAAACTGGCAGTACCTACTTAAAAGAGCAGGAATTCAAGGGCCGGTATCGTGATAAGACAGAGAAGCGTGGAAAGAAACACTCCCTGCGAGGCAAGTGTTGAGTCCACTTTGTATTCTTCAGAAAGCAGCACGATATTTGCCGCGACAGGCATGGCAATTAAAAGGACGGCCACACCCAGCAGCGTTTTATCGGAAACAAACGGCAGAAGCACAGCAAACGCGATGACCGGAAAGACAATCAGCCGGAGCCCTGTCACAAGGTGGACTCTCCAGTCCCCCGCAAGCCGGGACACCGGCAGGGTTGCAAGCAGCGCACCCACAACGAGCATCGCAAGCGGAGTCGTTGCCGATCCGACCAGTTCGAGCACGGTCTCAGCCGGGGCAGGGATCGTATATCCTGCAAGAAACAGGGCAAGCCCGACAAACGACGCCACAAGGCCCGGAGAAAGGAGAACCTTAAAATCGAATTTTCCGGGCCGGCCGCGGGCCAGCAGCCAGACCCCAAGTGTAAAGACAAGGAAGTAAATGGGCACATTAAATAGGGTCACATAGAAAAGCGAGTCCGGGCCAAGTACAGCGAGCGCCACCGGGATACCCATGAACATCGTGTTGGGGAAGACCAGCATGAACTCAAAGACACCTTTCTCTTTCGGTGTTGACGGCAGGAAATGGCAGATGAGGATGCTTACGACAATGGCCGCAATGAAATAACCGCATGACACAAGGAGCATGCTGTTGACGATACTCATGGTCTTTGCCGTGTGGGGAACCTGCATGCTGCTGATGGTGATCGCCGGGAGCGCTATGTTTACAAGAATATGTGAGATCAGGTGGACACGGTCACCGTTGAGGAGCTCGTACCTGCGCAGGACAAATCCGACCCCGATAATGACAAAAAGGGAAAGGATTGCAAGAAAGATCGTAACAAGGTCCATTGCAGGTATCCGACATCATTTCGTGGCAGGTTCGTCAGGGCATCCATAACCGGGTATCTTTGTTGCAGGATCCCGGTCATCTGTTTTGGTTGTCCTGTGACAGTGAGCAAACCGGGAATTTATCTCTTTTTGTAAAAAAAGTGCCGGAGGGAGAGAAATCATGGGTCGCTGCCCGCAGTTGTCTATTCAAATGCCCTGCAAAACCTTTAATAAATAACCGGTTACGTCACCTGATAAAGTCCCTGATAACGGAAAGATCGGACAGGAGCCCCGGGTTCCGGATAACAAGTTCCCTGACCAGTCCAAGCGTGGAGAACTCCTCAAGCCTGATAGCAGATGCAGAACGGATCAGCCGGTTGAACTTGTCATCGGTCTGCCGGATGAAGTACTCTTTGATCTTATAGTTGCGTTCAAGAGATTTGCCGAGATCTGACGCCCGCCACGCCTTGTCATACGCACCAAGCGCTTTTTTTGTACAATCCCCGCGTGCAATACAGTCCGCTGCCACCTGCCCGGCCAGCCGGCCGGTAAACATGGCATTGTAGATCCCGCCACCGGTAAACGGATCGACAACACGGGCTGCGTCTCCAACTATCATGAGCCCGTCCGCAACCGTGGATGAGAGAGGCCTGCAAACCGGGACACCCCCCGCGATAAATTCGATACATTTGCCGTCAGGGAATTTTTTCTTGACAAAATTATCGAGATAATCCTTTGGCCGGTGACCGTCCCCGCATTTTTTACCGCTGATGCCGATCCCGACATTTGCCGTCCGGTTTCCTTTCGGGAAGATCCAGAGATATCCCTGCGGTGCAATCGTGTTACCTACATTAAAGACGGTTCTTCCAGGGGCGATATCGATACCGGTCATCAGGGCCTGTACACAGGTCATCATGTCGGAGGCTGGTACAGATGTATCGATTCCGCACATTCTGGCAAACCGGGATTCCACGCCATCCGCCGCGATCACTACATCTGCATGAACTTCCGGTACGGCACCGGTAAGGTATGCCCCCCGGACCCTCCCGTTTTCAATGACTGGCTTTGTCGCAGTTGTCTTGACTGCAATATCCGCCCCGGCTTCAGCTGCCTTTTTCACAAGTGCCCGGTCGAAGATCTTGCGTTCCAGCACGTAGCCTACCTTGTTTCCGGCAGCCTTTGAATCGAACACAAGTTCCGTGCCATCCGGGGCAACTACGGATGCCTCTGTAATATCGGCCGATATCCATGCAGGATCGGGTTCGATGAATTCACTCAGTACGTCCCTCCCGATTCCTTCAGCACACCGGACCGGCGTCCCGATAGCCGGCCGTTTTTCCGCAAGACAGACCGAGAGACCGGCTTTTGCTGCGGTCTCCGCGGCAACAGCACCGCCCGGGCCGCCCCCGACAACAAGCACGTCATACCTGCTCTTCATGGCAGACCTCCAGCGCCCCGACCGGGCAGCATTTCGCGCAGGTGCCGCACGTTGTGCAGCCTTCACGCTCTTCAAGGCAGGCATCAACCAGTTCCAGAGCAGCCTGCGGACAGACTGCCACACATGTCCCGCAGTAACAGCATACCGTTCTGTCAATTCTGATCATAACATCTATAGTCGTCCGGACACAGACATAAACCAGATACAACTCCCGGTGGTTGTTATGGACGACCAGATCACTGAAGAAAGAATAAACCATCTTAAAAAAATCGGACTCAACGAATACGAAGCCCGGGCGTATATAGCCCTTGTTGGTTTGCGGGAAGCTACCGCACGGGAAATTCTTGAAGCCGGCGGGATCCCGCAGGGAAGGATCTATGATGTGTTAAAAGATCTTTCACGAAAGGGTTATGTCGAGATCCAGGAAGGTTCGCCTGCGTATTACCGCGCAGTCGATCCGTCCAATGTAATCCAGTGTCTTGGCCGTGAATACACGCGCCTGCTCCGCCAGTCGATGGATACGTTAAAAAACCTGCATATAGAGACCCCGGCACCATACCCGGTCTGGGTGATCAGCAACGAATCTGCTATCGTGAACCGTATTTTTGCGCTTTTCAAGACCGTGGAAAATGAACTGATTGTATACTCAAATAATCCGGAATTTTTCCGCCAGTTTGCTGAAGAACTCATGCGGTTTAAAAAACACACCCGGCTTTACATCATTGTTGACGATCCGGACCGGTTCCCGTTCCGGGGATTGGAGTTTCGGAAGGCAAGTGAGGATTTCTTCTCAATTATGGGTGATTTTGAACTGGACGGCGTAGTCTACCGGAACCTGTTCTCGGTAATTGTCGACGGGAAAGAATCATTTGACGTAATGACTATCAATAACAAGCAGATCGGGGTAATGACAAGGCTTCCGGTCCTGAGTTATGTTATCCGGCGCTGGCTCTCTCACCTCCACATGCTGGATGATGATACTGTATAAGGTGACCTCAAAAAAAGAGTGGTATCAGGCTGCATCTTTCCATTCGCAGGAGCAGTGCCGGAAGTCCATGAGCGCTGCCGATGCACAGTCCTTGCAGATCCGTGCGGGTGCGGCGGCAACGGTCTTGTTGAGCGCAATAATGTTTGTCATCAGCGTCGCTGTAACCGGCTCGCTCGTGAGCAGGCACGGGTAATCGGCAAGCCGCATCATTGCGGAGAACCTCACGGTCATCGCACAGGCAGGGTACGCGTACCGCTGCGGGTTTGCAAGCACCTCGTTCTTTAGGATTGGCGTAAGGTCGACATCGAAGCCGGCAACCTTTGGCGTGAGCATGCCTTTTGTCGCAGCCTGCATGCGGCGTGCCTTGTCCACGAGTTTCCAGCCCCGGTAGACCATGTCCATAAAGTCACAATTGTGCAGTTCGACGGCTGCCCCTCGTTTCGGGTATAACTGGACATAGTTGTGATACCTTTTTGTAAGCATATCAACGACCATGATCGCGTTGAACCCGTCAAGTTCGAGCAAGTACTCGGCGGCACTTGCAGACGCGCCGGTGGCAAGCGAGAGCACTTCGTTCTCGGATTTGATCTTGGGCGCTGCGGCATGAAGGGTCTTGTCCATCACTTCAGTCACCGATTCAATGACCGCCATGATCACATCATCCTTGCACATGTTATACGTGGACTGGGCGATATGGTGGGCGATATCTCCCACGCAGTAGGCAGGCACGGTAACAATGTTTCCGTAATGGACATCGTCATCCATCGCAGCCTTTACCGTCCCCTTCATCTTCGTGCGGTAATCCTTCATGTATTTCCGGCAGTCAAACGATGACTGTCCCAGGCTGTCCATGAGTTGTGCCTGTGCATCCACCGGCGTGTCATAAATGGACTGGATCATGGCAACCTCTTTTTTGACTGCATCGGCAAGGGTCGCGCCGCTTTCAACGGAGTGGGCAAAGACATCGCCGAACCCATAAGAGGTGTTCATACCCCATGATTTTGCTGCAAGAATTGCCTGCTTGTGGGCCACCGGGATTTCTGTCAGTTTTAAGATCTGGTTGACAATATTGCTGCTGCTCCCAGGGATGAGAGCAAAATCAACAACACATGTCGGACCGTAGAATCCCGCATAACGTCGGGCGGATTCCCTGCCAATCAGGGCTTCGGCTTTTCCGACGGCTTTGACAAATGCATCCACGCTCTTTTTAAATGACGGGTCCTCCTCATAGAGAACCTCCATGATAACCGGCGTCTGGTAATGCTCCACAAAGGGGTCGTCCTCAGGACGGATTGTTGTCGTAAGGTTTTTGAGAACTGTATAATGGGCGTTTACCGAATCCTTGTGCAGGGCAAAGACCGCCTTGCTCTGGCTGCCGGCCGGGGCCATTTCTTTTACGGCATCGACGTATGCTTTTGTATCCTCAATGTCAAATTTTTGCCCTCGCTTCTTTTTTATCTGGTTCACGTCGGCGTGCTGGGCAGTCATCGCCTCGGCGATCATTTTTTTTACGATTTCCTGCATAGGTCCTTGCTCCCTGGCACCATTCCACAATGGGCCAATGAGCAAGCATAGTGCCATCTGATATAAATGCCTTCAGTCTGTTGCCCTCATAAAAAATTTCCGACACTAAAAAGAATTACCGACGGAACGCAGGGTGCAGGGAGGTGTAAGGAAAACCTGTTGAAATTTGCCGGAACAAATGAGGGTATTTTTACCACAATTAAATCGTTTTCCAGATTATTTCCCGAAATACTCCGCGACTTCTTTGAGGTACTTCTGGATCGGGAGTCCCTGCGGGCATTTTGTTTCACATTCACCGCACGCAAGACAGCAGGAGGCATATCCGGGAATTCCGCTCATGGTTCCGTTTAATGCCCATGAATAGTTCCCGCCCGCCTGATCTTTTGCGTCGTAAATATGTGCCTGGTTGTAGAACTCAAAACACTTCGGGATGTCTACTCCGTTTTCACATGGCATACAGTAACCGCACCCGGTGCAGGGGATCTTTATCCGGGAGTTGAACGCGTTCCTGACCTTTCCAATAAGGGCAAGGTCATTTCGGGAAAGCGAACCGGGTTTTCCCTGATCAGCGTACGCGAGGTTCTGCACGACCTGTTCCATGGTTGACATACCGGAAAGGACGAACGTGACTTCGGGATGGTTCCAGACCCAGCGCAGGCCCAATTCTGCCATTGTACGCCGGGCCGGTGTATTCCGGATGATATCAGCAATGCCAGGCGCGCCCTTCGCGAGTAGTCCTCCCCGGAGCGGTTCCATCACAACGATACCAAGGCCCCGTTCTGCTGCATACTTCAACCCTTCGGTGCCTGCCTGGTACTGCTCGTCCATGAAATTGTACTGGATCTGGGCAAATGTCCAGTCGTACGCGTCCACGATTTCCCTGAAGAGCGGCAGGGTATCGTGGAACGAGAAAGCAGGATACCGGATCCGGCCGTCAGCCACAGCATCGTCAAGGAACTCAAGGACACAAAGCCGGGCCGTGGTCTCCCATGTTAACTGGTTGAGCCCGTGGACAAGGTAAAAGTCGATTTGATCGGTTTCGAGCCGTTCCAGTTGTTCTTCAAGATACCTGTCCATATCTTCCCTTTTTGTAATCAGCCAGCACGGGAGCTTTGTGGCAAGGAATACTTTCTCCCGGTAACCTCCCTCGCCAAGAGCCCGACCGACAAACGGTTCGCTCTGGCCATCATGGTAGGGATATGCGGTATCAATATAGTTGACACCGCAGTCGATGGCGTACCGGATCATTTCCCTTGCATTTTGTTCGTCAATCTGCTGGTTTTTCTGGACCGGCAGGCGCATGCATCCGAATCCAAGGATAGAAAGGTCTATGGGAACTTTTGGAAACTTCCTGTATAGCATCTGTATCCTCCCGGAACACTTGTTTGTATAACCGTCTGTTAATGCGGAATTGATGGTATTGATGGAAACCCGATCAGATTGCGTTTCTGAGGCTGCAGGCCAGGCGGAGCGAACTGTTCACCATGTCGGATAGATCTTCCTGTGTGTATGGATTTTTAGTGATCTGTTCCCAGTCCCGGGTGGTATCTTCGTTGTTTTCGCCCACCCATGAAGCAATTGAGACCTCTGGGCTGTGGAACCCGAGCCACGAGAAGAAATTCAGGAGGTTGCCCGCGACATGTTGTATCCCGTCAACGTGCCCGATAATAATAAGTCCCACAACCTTGTTTTTGATCATACGGTTGCCAAACCACGAGTACTGGTTTTCGATGCAGTTCATCCGTTCAACAAACTTCTGGACGAGTGCCGAGTGGTTGTTCCACCGGATGGGTGTTGCAAGGAAAAGGACATCGCAGTCAAGCACAGCCGCGTAAACCGTGTCCATCTGGTCATCCTCGTATTTCATTGTCGACTGGCAGGGGTATGTGCAGTAATCCGGGTTCTCCGAGTAGTTACCCTCGCATTCGTAGATCTTTAAATCCTTTAGCCGGATAAATTTCGTTTCACAGCCAAGCGATGTGCAACGGTTGAGCGCTTCAATTAAAAGCCGCTCGGACTTGGACATTGCCGGTTCCTGCCGGCTTGAACCGGAGATTCCAGCCACCCGGATACCTTTAACTTTTTCGGGATCCGGCGGGGAGATCGCACTGACACCAAATTTCCGGCCGACTATGGGAGATGGCATACGGTAGTGTGGGTACGTGATGTATTATGGTTTTGGCAAAAACAGGTATAGTATCCTGACGTCATCAGACGTCCCCGGTAATACCGATGTGATTATGCGCAGAAATTGCCAGGTGTGGAAAATAAAGTTGGGATATCTCAATTGAACTGCAATTTAAACGCAAAAACGATGCTATGGTGCAGCAGGTTCCTGCCCGGTCAGGCACTCAATGGTTTCACATTTTTCCGGTAGAAGCGCCAGACCCATGAGAATTTTTACTGTCGCTTCTTTGTCGAGCGGGATATTATCGTTCCCGCACTTGGGTGAGTAGATGCAGGACGGGCACCCCTTATCGCAGGGGCAGTCCCGCACAAGGTCCCGGGTATCGGAAAAGAGTGCCGGTAAAAGAGAGAACGCTTTCTCAGCAAGCCCGATGCCGCCTTCATATCCGTCGTAAATAAAAATGGTTGGCTCGCTGTTCTCACCAAACGCCGGTGTTGAGAGCCCCCCGATGTCCCAGCGGTCACACATTACGTGGAGGGGCATGAGCGCGATAAGGGCATGTTCTGCACCATGCAGTCCCCCTGCAAGGTCGAGGCCGGCCGCCAAAACCGATGTAGTAATATTCCCGGGGACGATCAGCCAGAACGCTTTTGTCTGGAAGATAAGCGGAGGGAGCGAAAGCGGTTCGACACCGAGGATTGTATCGCCTTTCTTAATCTTGTAACCGGTATACTGCTCGGTCACTTCAACATCGCCAAACGCACATTTCACGCCGTTTATTTCCCGTGTTTCAAGGGTTTTTATGATCCGGAGGTTTACTTCTTTTAACGGCTGTGTGTAATAATCGACATCCGTTTCGGTTACCCGAATCATGTGGGTTTCAAGATCCATTTCGTTTACGAGATACGTCTCTCCCTGGTGGAGCATGATCGCTCCCTTGTGTGCCTCGCGATAGGCCTGGTTCCGGTCCATGGTCTCAAGGAGCCGGCCGTGACACATGATCCGGAAACTTTCAGCTGCCATTCCATCGAGCCGTACCGCATCGGCAGCCCGGCCCCGTCCGGCATATACCCATCCCCGTGGGGTCTTTGTAATCAGTGCGCTTTCGGCAAGTTCTGCTAAGATGGGCTCAAAGGAACTTCCGAAAAAGACTGCGTCGACTTCTTCGCGAAGTGGCAGCTCCGCCGCAGCGCAGAGCAGGTGCCCGGAAACGATATACGGGTTTTCTGTATCGATGATCGCGTGCTCGTGCGAGCGGGAAAAGAACTGATCCGGGTGGTGCATGAAATACTGGTCAAGGGGATTTGCCTGCGCCACGAGTACCGCAAGCGACTCCCCTCCTTTTCTTCCGGCACGGCCGGCCTGCTGCCGGGTTGAGATCATCGTGCCCGGGTAGCCATCGATAATTACTGCGTCAAGCGATCCGATATCAATCCCAAGTTCAAGTGCATTTGTTGAGACAACGCCCCGGATCTCCCCGTTTTTAAGCTGCTGCTCAATTTTGCGCCTTTCCTCCGGCAGGTAACCGGCCCGGTACGCGGAGATGCTGTCTGCAAGCCGGGCGGACGTCCGCCGGGCATCTTCGCGGGTCCAGATGGTAACAAGTTCTGCCATCTTCCGTGAACCCGTGAAACATAACGTCTGGAGATTCCCTTTCACGCAGGAGAGCAGGAGGTCTTTTGTTTCCTGGTGGGCGGAACGTTCCCCTATGCCGTCATAAAATGGGTTATAGAGAACAAAGTGCCGGGTCCCGTGTGGCGAGCCGTCCGCATCGACAAGGGTAAAAGGCCGGCCTACAAGGTGCCCGGCAAATTCTTCCGGGTTTGCAAGGGTGGCTGTTGAAAGGATAAACTGTGGGTCTGAACCGTAGAAATGCGCCACCCGCAGGAGGCGTCGAATTAACAGCGCGATCTGGGACCCAAAGACGCCCCTGTACCGGTGGGCCTCATCAATCACGACAAATTTAAGGTTGGAAAAAAACGGGCTCCATTTCGCATGCCATGAAAGTACCTGGTGGAGTTCATGGGGGTTTGAGATAACGATCCGGGCGTTTTCCCGGATGGCAGCCCGTTTCGACTGCGGCGTATCTCCATCGTAGATGGCCGGTTTTGCCGGGATACCGGTAAACTTTTCCATTGTCTTGAGGGTAATGTACTGGTCGTTTGAAAGGGCTTTTGTCGGGTACAGGTAGAGCGCACGTGATTCCGTATTTGCATCAAGACCGGCAAACACGGGAATATTGAATGCAAGGGTCTTGCCGCTTGCCGTAGGTGTTGTGATAATGACATTTTTTCCTGCCCTGATGGAATTGATTGCTTCGCACTGGTGAGTGTAAAGTTGGATGCCACTATGGGTAAGATATGCGTTGATGGCTTCGGGAAGCGGTAAATCCAGTGTACCATACCGCGCCGGCTCAGGGTCTGAGACATGGTGGCAGGTATGCCGTTTGCGATAGACCGGGTTGGTCCCAAGAAGGTTTACCACATCAGCGACAGCCACAGGTCTCCCCCAGTAAGTAGAAAAACAGGTGTGCAAGCGAAACCACATCCTGCCGGTTGTGGTCTACTATCGGGACAAGCGGGCCGCAGTTTTTTGTTTTCAGGTAGGTCTCGTAGAACTCCGGCACCATCTGGCCGGGGACGTCATCGGACCGGGCGACACCAAGGATCTCTTTCTCAAGCAGGGAGAGCCGGCATGAAGAATATAGTCCCTTCCACCGGCGCCTGGAGAAGTGCAGCACGTCAAAATGCGGTATGCGTGAGATTGCACCAAGACCGTAATAACCCAGCCGGTCCTGTATATACGGCAGGTCAAATGCCTTTCCGTTGAAGGTCACAAGTGCCGGGTTGCGGCTGGAGAACTGCCCGACGGTTGCCGTGAGTGCAGCTGCCTCTTCGCAGATATCGCGCAACAGGTACTGACGGACAATAAGGTGATCCTGCTCGATAGTGCCGACCCCAAAGAGGATGATCGGCCGGGAAAAAAGACCGAGTGTTTCTATATCGAGAAACACATAATCCTCTGCTTCAAACGACCCGGCAGTCCCGAGTGCAAACGGGTGGGATTTCGCGTGCCGGGTGCCAACAAGTTCCATGACATCGTCTGGATCTGCCCGGGTCAGCCGCTCGATAACCTGCCGGGCCGCAGTTTTGAATTTCGGGTGTTCTGTAAGATCCGCAATCGTCTGGTAACCCCGCGCTTTCAGGCGCCGCTCCGAAACATTGCCCACGCCATGCACAAGCGTGAGATCGGCAAACATTTCCTGCGTGAGACGATCCGTGTCAACAGTGGTTGTATGTAATGCATGCTGGCTCTCAAGCGCGATGCAGGTGCCACCCTCATTTGAAACCTCTTTACCGGGAAAAAGTGTGTCAAATGCAACACCGTTATATTGAGATCTCAGTTTATCCAGCAGGGCCAGGGCATTGTCGTATTCCGATGAGAAAATGCACGTACCGGTAAGACCTGCGCCAAAAACGTTGCCGTCACGTACAACATCGTACTCCCGCAGGGTATTCATCCTCTGCTGCCATAGCGCCCCGATCCTGCTTTCTGCCTGCATAGCGGCCATCTGTATAAGAAAATCCAAAGAACCGGTTGATTAAATATCAGCCGTGGGGGGTGAAAGTGAAGCGAACTCTCATCATACTCCCCTACACATCATTTTATTGAAACATTCATATCCCCCATGGGGGATAGAAAACAACAGGAAACCGGTTGCCCTGTAATGGACAAGGCCAAAAAAATCAAAACAGGGGTCATGATGGAAACAACAGATGTAAAAGGATTTCTTATCGATCTTGATGGGGTACTATATACCGGGGACGTGCCCATTACGGGAGCACAAAAGGCCCTTTCATTCTTGACAGATCAGGGTTATACATTCCGGTGCGTCTCTAATTCCACAAGAAAGTGCCGGGCTGCAATTGCCGCACGGCTGGAAAAAATGGGATTTGATATCCCCGCACGAATGATTTTCACTCCTCCGGTTGCTGCGGTCCGTTACATGCAGGAAACCGGAAAACACCGGGCATATCTGCTCACAACTGAGGATGTCGAACAGGATTTTACCGGAACCTGTGTTGATGACGGATCAACAACTGTTGATTATGTGGTCGTTGGAGATGCCGGGGACCGGGTAACCTATGCAAGTATGAACCATGCCTTCCGGTGCCTGATGAATGGTGCAGGCCTTATTGCGCTTGAAAAAGACCGTTACTGGATGGCTCATGATGGCCTTTCGCTTTCGGCCGGGCCGTTTGTTACGGCTCTTGAATCTGCAACCGGAAAGATAGCGACAGTTGTCGGCAAGCCATCAAAGGCATTTTTTGATCTCGCGCTCAGGGATATGGGTCTGGAAGCAGGCAGTGTCGTGATGATTGGAGACGACATCTTCACCGATATTGGTGGTGCACAGGCTGTTGGTATGCAGGGAGTACTTGTACAGACCGGTAAATTCCGAAAGGAAATACTGGATTTGGCAGACGTAAAACCTGATGCGGTCATTTGCTCAATCAGGGACCTTGGAAGTATCCTCTAAAACAGGAAAAATCTCATGCACCGTACCGTAAAACCGCTTGCCATTATTATCATCGTCCTGCTCGCTGCGGCTATAGTGACTGGTTATTTCTATGCCCGGGAGACCATGGATCTCCCGCATATTTCCCCGGGATCAGCGCAGACAGCCCCGATTATTATTACCCAGACCTTTCCTTTTGAGAAAGGAAATGTTACCCTCACAGTTCCAATCGATGCAGCAGTATATTATGGCGCAAAATCTGCCGACAAATCCGTCTCGATATACGGAAACATCTCGGAAAAAACCTGGGTTTCTGCCAGTTATCTTGCTATGACAAATGATGCTGCACAGGATAAAATGTATGCAGACCTGATTACCCGGTTCCGAATGATCCGTGATGAACAGAACCTTTCAAGCGATGAATATCTTGAACTGATAGCAGCATATACGCAATCCCTGACCTACGAAACCACTCCTGACAACCCGGCAAAGTTCCCGATCGAAACTGTTGTGGATGGCGCAGGAGACTGTGATGACAAGAGCCTGCTCCTTGCCGGGCTTCTTTCCCGCGAAGGGTACAAGGTCGCACTTTTCTCATTCTCAAAAGAATCTCATATGGCGCTTGGTATCGGTTCTACCGGCTCTTTATACAGGAACACCGGTTATGCCTATCTTGAAACAACTAATTTTTCCTACACAGGTATCGCACCCGATGAACTCAAAGGCGGGACCCCACTCACTTCAGAGCCACTGGTAATCCCGATCGGAGACGGGTCAATAGTATACAGCAGCGGTGAACAGACCGCGTATATTCACGATATTTTCATCGGGTCAAAGGAGAATGTGCAGGACCTCGAACCACAGATCGAACCGCTTGCTATCAGCCTGAATACACAGAAAGACCAGATTGCCCGGCTTGAGTCCCGTATGCAGACCCTGAAAAATGAAGGAAATTTCATGGCGTACAATTCACAGGTTTCGGGTCACAACAAGCTCGTCGAAGACTATAATTCCAGACTTGCCACATGCCGGCATCTTATTACTCAATATGAAAAGTGGGTAAATATTCACAATTACATCATTTCACACGCTTACGACAGGAAAGGTACCTATGAGTGGGTAAAAGCAAATACTCCTGTCAAATGATGCCATATGCATGAAAATTACTGCGCAGTATTGCGCTTCCGGGGAGTCCGGGAATGGCAGTTGTCCGGGGTCATACCGTTCACAGGGGAATGCATCTGTAGTCGCTGTAACGCCATGTCACAGTACTGCCGGGAGATGTCAATCCCGATGAACCGGCGCCCGAGTTTCGATGCCACAAGAGTGGTTGTCCCTGCACCATTGAAGGGGTCGAGCACAATATCGTTTTTGTACGAAAAAAGTTTCATGAGCCGGCGGGGCAGTTCCTCGGGAAACATCGCGGGATGATCATACTCTGTCATCCGGTGTTCCGGGGTGATCTTCCAGCGGCCGATTACCCATTCCTTGAACTCATCGGCAGTGATGTCAATGTCCTCGCGCCGGCCCGTCTTTTTATGGGTTTCCTTGTCAAAGACTTCAACAAATTCCCATGTGTATTTGATGTAGGGCATAGACGGTGATTTCCAGCTTCCCCATGCCGTATACTTTGCATTGTAGTTGTTTTTCTCCCACAAAAATTCCGCTTTCCAGAGCAGGCCAAGTCCCGCCAGTTGCTGTGAGATAATATGATGAGTCGGGACGTAATCGGAGAAGAGCGGTTGGACATTGACGGCAATCCTGCCGCCGGGTTTGAGTACGCGGTAACATTCTGTCCAGACATCATTCAGTGCGACAAAGTACTCATTCCACTCATGGGTATCGTCGTGCGGGTCCTGTGCATACGCGTGGCCGAAATTATACGGCGGTGAAGTAATAACAAGATCGATACTGCCTGTCGGGATACTGCGAAGGACAGTTGCCGAGTCTCCACAGATAATCTGGTTGATATAAGGTTGGATTTCCGGGGATTCATGGGACTGAAATGACCCTTTTGCATCCTTTGATCCATTCCGGATCCGGGCTTTTCCTGCTTTGTCCTTCACTTTTTCCTGTCGCACAAAACCACGCTGCTTACCGGGTACTGGTGTTTTTGGACAAGATAAAAACCCATATGTCGTTTTGCGACGGGTTCATAAAACAACTGGCATAATCTCTGGAAAAATTGTGAAGAGCGATAAACACCATTTGTCTTTTGCAAGGGATATGTCGCATCAATATCTCATGACCCTGACTGGGAAACCTCACTTGCTGTATGAGACCTGTATGAATTCTATGGTACATTGAGAAGCGTTTAATGCAGACATCGACAAACACTCATGAGAATTGTGTATGCTGGACATCAAAGACCTTCATGTGAATGTCGGTGACAAAGAGGTGCTGCACGGTATCAACCTCCATATCGACGCCGGAGAGACCCACGTGCTCATGGGTCCAAACGGTTCCGGGAAGACTACGCTCTTAATGACACTGATGGGTTTTTCAAATTACAAGATCACGAAAGGGACTATCCTCTTTAACGGGGAGGACGTCACTGCAATGCATGCCGACGAGCGTGCCAAACGGGGGATCGGGATGCTCTTCCAGCGTCCGCCAACCATATCCGGACTCAAACTGGGAAAACTTCTCACGGCCATATCTCATGAAAAGGCCGTAGATATTCCGGAGCTTGCCAATTCGGTACACATGGGTGCGTTCCTTGAACGGGATATCAACAAGGGATTCTCCGGGGGAGAGATCAAACGGAGCGAAGTGCTCCAGTTAATGATCCAGAATCCTGATTTTGTGATGCTTGATGAACCGGAAAGCGGTGTCGATCTTGAAAACATCTCACTTATCGGGAATGCGATAGGATCTCTCCTTGAAAAGGAAAAGCGGATTGTAAAACGGGCAAAAAGCGGTCTCGTGATTACCCACACCGGTTTTATCCTTGACTACCTTGATGCTGACAAGGGGCATGTCATGTGCGACGGGATGATCAAGTGCCACGGGAATCCCCGAGAGATCTTAAAAGACATCAAACAGCGTGGTTACAAGGAGTGTCTGGAATGCCGTCACAGCTGAACACCCGGGGCATATCCACAGAGGACCAGAACCGGCTCGTCCAGTCGGGAATTGATCTTAACCTGGAGAACCGTTGCGGCACATATCTCCAGATGGATCAGGATGTCGTCCATTCTGAATGCAGTGAGAAAGGAATCGAAGTCCTTTCTTACAAAAAAGCAATGGAAAAATACGACTGGCTGAAAGAATACGCATGGAAGGCAGTCTCAAAGGATAAAGACGAGATCACAAAATACGTGGCGGCACAAACCGACCCGAAGGGTTATGTGATTATCGCCCATAAGGGCACAAAAAATATCCTCCCGATCCAGGCCTGTCTCTATCTCGGGCGCGAGTCCATCCAGCACGTCCACAATATTATCATCGCGGAAGAAGGCGCTGAACTCCATATGATATCGGGCTGCGCGAGCGGCGGCCATGTAGGACAGGGAGCAGCACACTACGGGGTCTCCGAATTCTATATCAAAAAGAATGCAAAAGTCAGTTTCACCATGATCCATACATGGACAGAAAATATCGAAGTCTACCCGCGCAGCGCGTCCATTGTGGAAGAGAATGGTGTATTTTTATCAAACTATGTCTGTATGCAGCCGGTAAAAAAGGTCCAGATGTACCCGGTGGCAACCCTGAAAGGAGAAAACTCAGTTGCCCGGTTCTCGACGATTGCCATTGCCTCCCCGACTTCTTATATCGATGCCGGTTCGCGGGCAATCCTCGAAGGGAAAGGCTCAAGTGCCGAACTGGTCACCCGTGCGATCACAAAAGGTGGGACGATCATGTCCCGTGGTGACATCCAGGGTAAGACGGCAGGGACCCGTGGTCATCTCGAATGTAAAGGCCTGATATTAAAAGACGGACTTATCTGGGCAATCCCGGAGATCGAGGGAATGGTTGTCGGAACAGAACTTTCCCACGAAGCTGCAGTCGGAAAACTTGCCAAGGATGAGATTGAATACCTGATGGCCCGTGGACTTTCCGAGGACGAGGCCACTGCAACGATCATCAGGGGTTTCCTTGACATCAAGATTGCCGGTCTTCCTGAGGCTCTCCAGAAACAAATCGATGCCACTATAGATGTGGCAGAAAAGGCAGGGTTCTAGCGCAAGAATTACCGGTTATGATAACCCCGTACCCGCGATCGGATGAGCGGCGAAGGATGGTGGATTTGCAGATCAAAGCACGGGGTATTCATGATGCACGGGTTTTGGCCGCGATGCAGGATGTGCCCCGCCACCTTTTTATTCCTCCGCCATACGACCGGGATGCATATGCGGACGCTCCACTGCCCATCGGCCATGGGCAGACCATTTCCCAGCCATATATCGTAGCGTTGATGACCGCACTTCTTTTTCCAAAACCCGCTGACACCGTTCTTGAGATTGGTGCGGGAAGCGGGTACCAGGCAGCAATCCTGTCGCTCCTTGTAAAAAAAGTGGTAACAATCGAACGGATAGATGATGTGGCGGCGCATGCACGGGCAAACCTTGCAGCAGTCCATGCAGACAATGTGGAGGTCGCTGTCGGGGATGGGACGCTGGGATATCCTAAAAGTGCCCCGTATAACGGGATTATTGTCACTGCTGCAACCCCGGAAATACCCGGCCCGCTCAAGGAACAGCTCGCGGATGGTGGCAGGCTTGTTGCACCTGTAGGAGATCGTATTCTCCAGGAACTGGTAATACTTGAGCGGCAGGGGACCCGGTACTCTGTAGAGCATCATGGCGGCGTCCGTTTTGTACCGCTTATCGGGCGATATGGTTGGGAGGACTAAAGTATACCATGAAAATCATTGACATCACGCGCCCGCTTTCGGACAAGACCGTTTCTTTTCCCGGGGACCCGTCACCGCAGTTCTCTCAAAGGGATGCGGGGCTGTACCTGATTAGCGACCTGCATATGAACAGCCATTCAGGGACACATATCGATGCACCCGTGCATTACCTTAAAGCCGGGGATACCATCGATACCATCCCGCTCGATCATCTCATAGGCCCGTGCCGTGTTTTGGACGTCAGCCGTGCCGGAAATGATATTACTTCAGCAGATCTCACCGGCAGGCTCGGGAATGCAAAAAGGATTCTTTTAAAAACCCGGTTCTCCTCCGAGACAAACTTCCGCGAGGATTATCCTCATCTCACAAAAGATGCGGCAGACCTTCTCATCTCATGCGGTGTTCTTTGTGTCGGGATTGACTCGTTTTCAATCGAAGCATTTGTCTGTGACGGATCAGTTCACCGGCAATTGCTCGGCAACGGGTGTCTTATAATAGAACTCCTCGATCTTTCCGGGATAAATGAAGGAGATTATGAGATGGTAGCATTGCCGCTGAGACTGGCAGGACTCGATGGCGCACCCGCCCGGGTCGTGCTCATACCGCAGCAGGACAAGTGAATATTATGGATATCATTACCGATTCTGTAAATAAGCTCGAAGAGATCCTTTGCCATAGCGGTTGCGAGGAATCTGATGTCTGTCTTGATGTTGATCCCGATGCCAAAACCTGCGAATACGAACGGGGTGCCTGTATGGTCGCCACGTTTGGCGGCCGCATGGCAGAATTTGTCACGGACAATCCGGTTCGGGCAATGACAAAAATTTCCTATATGTTTGGGACCCCTCTTGAAGCACCAGCAGCCCGCAGTGCTGCATGTTCTGTCATAAATGCTGTAACCGGCTTTTTCTGCATCTCACGGGTGCTTCATTCATGCCCGGTGGAGTCGCATGCAGCCTGCCTGCGAGAACTTATGGAAAAAATCAGTGGGCACCGGGTATTTTGCGTTGGTAAGATCCATGCGCTGGAACGGGAACAAAATATCGAAATAGTATCGGACATTCATGAGGCGGAATTCATCCTTGTCAATAATGAGGGGTTAATTGCACTGGAGACCAGCGATCTAATTGCATCAGTTGTCACAGGAAAAAAGGTAATTTTCCTTGGGCCATCCACATCCGGAATCGCCAGACTTCAGCAGCACGAACACTGGTGCCCGTACGGGATGCAGAAACCGGCTAATATTCCTGACCCCTCCCGGTAAAAAACTAAAACTCTTTTTATATAAAACGCCCAGTTTGATGCATGCTTTTTGGCTCATCGGGCATCCGCCAGCGGTTTGACCAGTCGCTTTTGGACACTGCACTGGCGGTGGGTGCTGTTTTGGGGGAACGTTTTCCCAACTGTGTTGTGGGAACAGACACGCGGACCACAAGCCCCCTCATTGCCCGGACCATCATTGCAGGGATAATGAGTGCAGGGGGACACGCACGCTTCACGGGGATTGCCCCCACCCCCTCTGTTGCTTACTGCGCCCGAACTGCGACAGCCGGCTGTATGATCACGGCTTCCCATAATCCGGAGGAATACAACGGGATCAAACTGTTCAATCCGGACGGGTCCTCGTTTACACAGGCACAGCAGAGGGAAGTGGAAGAACTCCTCAAAGATCCGCAATCCGCAGACTGGCGTCACCAGGGAACAGAGTCTTCCTTTGACGCGCTTACACCCCATAAGAAGGCGATAATGGATGCCGTCACCATAGATCCCGGCCTTAATGTAATAGTTGACTGTGGGAATGGTGCCGGTTCTGTTCTGACACCCGGCCTTTTGACAGATGCTGGTGCAAAACCCATTTGCCTTTCCTGCAATCCAAACGGCCATTTTTCCCGCCCGTCGGAACCACTCAAAGAATACCTGCAATATGTTGGTGAGATGGTAAGAAAGAGAGAAGCAGCCTGCGCTGTCGTCCACGACGGCGATGCTGACCGCATGATGGCGTTTGATAATAAGGGACGGTATATTGACGGGGATCACCTTCTCCTGCTTTTTGCCGAGCACCTTGACGCGAAAAAAGTTGTTACAACGAGCGACGCCTCGATGATAATTGATGAGATTGCAGAAGTCCACCGGACTCCCGTAGGGGACGCATATGTCTCTGAAGAACTGCTCACATGGGGTGATTTCGGGGGAGAGCCAAGCGGTGCCTGGATTTTCCCGCGCCACTCATATTGCCCTGACGGGCCTTTTGCCGCAGCACTTTTCTGCGAGATTGCATCTGGCTGCGATGTTGCAAAAAGGCTGGACGCCATGCCTGCCTACCCCATCCTCCGTGAGTCTATCAAAAACGAACAGGCACGCGAGATAGTAAAAAAACTTGGTGCAGCCAACCCGACAGATGGTATCAGGGTTGCACAGGAAAAAGGGTGGTATCTGATACGGGCAAGCGGGACAGAACCCAAGATCAGGATCACTGCTGAAGGCACCACGCTTTCTTGTGCAAAGGAACTGCTGGAACAGGCAAAAAACCGCGTTCGGCAGGGGAAAACTGCTTAAATATTGCAGGATGAGGTGTATCTATGGAATGCGTTGTGCTGGCTGCCGGTGAGGGAAAACGAATGCGCCCCCTCACCGCCCGGCGCCCGAAAGTGATGCTCCCGGTACAAAATCGCCCGATGATGGAGCACCTTGTGCTGGCTGCAAGGACTGCCGGCATAACTGATTTTGTATTTGTAGTCGGATACGGGGAGCGCGAAGTCCGAAATTATTTTGGAGACGGTTCACAATGGGGGATCCACATATCCTATGCCCCGCAGCGTCAGCAGATGGGTACTGCCGATGCTCTCCGCTCCGCACAGGATTTTATCACCGGTCCTTTCCTTGCCATGAATGGGGATATGATCCTTACCGGGGCGGATATTGCCCGCATGATCCAGACCCCCGCACCCGCAATGGGCACGAGCACAACTGATCACCCGGGTGATTTTGGGGTGGTTCTCGTGGAAAACGGCCTTGTAACCGCTCTTGAAGAGAAATCAAAACAACCCAAATCCAATATAATAAACGCCGGAGTATACCATTTCGACGCGGAAATTTTTGATCTGCTTTCACAGGTCAGGCTCTCATCACGTGGCGAACTTGAACTGACTGATGCGCTGAGTATCCTGATTGGCGAGCACCGGTTAAATGCCGTGCCTCTTTCAACATGGATGGACATTGGTTACCCGTGGGATTTACTTGATGCAAACGCTGCCCTTATGGCATCGCTAGAATCAAAAAATCTGGGAACCGTGGAGGAAGGAGTTTATCTTTCAGGCCCGGTGGTGATCGGAAAAGGTTCCGTAATAAAATCAGGCACCTATATTGAGGGGCCGTGCATTATCGGGAACAACTGCCGGATAGGCCCCCATGCATACATTCGCGGTGCAACAAGCATTGGGGACGACTGCCATATCGGTCACTGTACCGAACTCAAAAATTCCATCGTGATGTCAGGGACAAAAATCCCACATTTCAATTATGTGGGTGATTCGGTCATCGGCAGCGGATGTAACTTCGGCGCAGGGACAAAGATCGCAAATCTCCGGCACGATCACGCTTCAATCCGGGTTAACGGGAAGGACACCCGTCACACAAAATTCGGGGCGGTTATCGGTGACAATGTGAAGTTTGGGATCAACTGTTCAGTCAATGTCGGTTCTGTAATCGGCAGCAATGCAGCTTTCGCACCCGGTACATATATTAAAGGGAATTTTGGAGAGAATTCAATCATACGGTGAGGTAGGGAAAAATGCAGGCAGTCATTCTCGCAGCAGGTGAAGGAAAACGGGTTCGCCCGCTTACGTGGAGCCGGCCAAAAGCGATGATTCCGGTCGCAAACCGTCCTATCATCGCATATATGATCGATGCGCTCGTGGAAAACGGCATCCGTGATATTATCGTAGTAGTCGGGTACCGTAAAGAACAGGTTATCCGGTACTTGAACCAGCTTGATCTGCCGTTAAAAGTTGTGGTTCAGGACAAACAACTTGGTACAGCTCATGCACTCCAGCAGGCAGTATCACAAATTACCGGGGATTTTCTGCTCCTGCCGGGAGACAATTATATTGATGCGCAGTCGCTTGCAAAAATCAAAAATGTCAAAAATGCCCTCCTTATAAAAGAACACCTGAGCCCGTCCAACTTTGGCGTAGTGACAATAAAGGATGGAATTGTCGAAAGCATCGTTGAAAAGCCGGAACATGCGCCCAGTTTTCAGGTCAGCACCGGGATATATTCCTTAAACAAAGACTTTTTCCGGTATATCCATGAGAACGATATCACCGATGCAATTTCATCTATGATAGAGTCCGGTTCAATCTTAAACTCTGTCGCCGCAGAAGACTGGCAGGATGCGATCTACCCCTGGGATCTGCTCAAACTGAACCAGCGCCTCTTAAAACATCTTCCGGATGTTCGTGAAGGAACCGCAAGCAGTCATGCCACGATCAACGGCCCGGTCCAGATTGGGAAAGGGACCACTATTGGCCCAAATACCGTAATTTCAGGCCCGGTTGTTATTGGCAACGATTGTACAATCGGGCCAAACTGTTGCATCCAGCCCAATACAAGTATCGGGTCGCGTGTCAGTATCGAACCGTTAAGCCTTCTCGGCAACTCAATCGTGATGGATGATTCGATTATCTCATCGCATTCCCGTATCATGGACTCGGTGATCGGAGAACGTTGTATCCTTGCGGATCATACATCCACTGTTACTGCATGCGGGATACTGGAAATTGAAGGAGTCCCGACCCGTTCCGGGTTTGGGGCGATTCTTGGCGATAATGTAAAATGTGGCCCGTTTGCCCGGTTCAAAAACTGCATCATCGGGAACAATGTCACCCTGGAGGGAAACCGGGACGTGATATCCCGGATTATCCCGGACAGTTCCCTGGTGATATGATATGTGCGGGATTGTCGGGTATATAGGAAGACGGCAGGCAGCATCCCTGATTCTTGATGGATTAAAAAAACTTGAATACCGTGGATACGATTCGTTCGGGATTGCGACACTCCAAAACCACATAGAGATTGAAAAACACAAAGGCCGGATCTCTGAATACGCTGGCGGGATCCGGCTGAAGGGTACACTTGGCATTGGTCACACCCGCTGGGCAACACATGGTGTTCCAAACGATGTAAATGCCCACCCGCATACCGACTGCAACAATAAAATTGCACTTGTCCATAACGGGATTATTGAAAATTATTCAGAGTTAAAAAAAGAACTGGTTGCAAAGGGACATCATTTGCTGTCAGAGACTGATACGGAAGTTGTCGTCCACCTTATCGAAGATCAGTATGCAAAAACACCGGATCTTATGACCGCAGTCCAGAACGCCCTCCCGCGTCTCAAAGGTTCGTACGCGCTTCTGATTATTGCATCTGGGACAGACAACCTGATAGCGGCACGGAACGGCAGTCCGCTGGTGCTCGGAATCGGTGATCATGAATATTTTGCTGCATCTGATATGACACCGGTTCTGGAGTTCACGGAACGTGCTATTTTTCTTGAAGACGGGGATATCGCCCGCCTGACCATGAATGGTGTGGAGATCTTCTCACAGGGACAGCCGGTGAACCGAAAGGTGGAACTGATTGACTGGTCTCCAGAAGAGGCTAAGAAAGGTGGCTTTCCCCATTACATGCTCAAGGAGATTTACGAACAGCCACTGGCTTTCTTCAATACATTGCGTGCAATTGACCGGAATAATCTTCCAAATTTTGTATGCAAGTCCCCGTCTGTCAGCATTGTCGCCTGCGGGTCATCATATAATGCCGGCCTTATCTTCAAGTACCTGCTCGAAGAGTCCTGCACCATTCCCACACGGGTGGATTTTGCATCTGAGTTCCGGTATTTCACCCCGCCCGTGGACGGTCTTGTCATCGGGATTACCCAGTCTGGAGAGACTGCGGATACACTGGCTGCACTCAAACAGGCACAGGCACATAACTGTCGGACTCTTGCCATAACGAATGTGCTTGGCAGTTCGGCCAGCAGGGTAGCAGATGCCACGCTTTTTATGCGTGCAGGCCCCGAGATCAGCGTTGCTGCCACAAAGTCATTTGTCGCCCAGCTTGCGGTTCTTATGCAGATCATTAATGCCCGCTCTGATGGCAGGTATGATGACATTCTCATGCATGCTCACCAGTCGATTGAAGAAGTCCTGTTGATGGATCTATCTTCTGCGGTTGAACAACTTAAGGGGGCACAGAGTATTTTTTATGTCGGGCGCGGCCCGTTTTACCCGGTCGCACTTGAAGGATCCCTGAAAATGAAAGAAATTTCATACATCCACGCAGAAGGCTACGCGGCAGGCGAGTTAAAACACGGGCCTTTTGCACTTCTCTCTCCGGAAACACCGGTTATTGCTCTCTGCATGCTAGGAGATACCCATGGCGTGATGGTTTCTAATATCAAGGAGATGAAGGCCCGGGGGGCGCCGGTCATTGCACTTGGGATAGAAGGGGATCCGGAACTACCGGATATTGTTGACCAGTTCATTCCCCTCCCTAAAATGCATCCTTTTGTCCAGGTTCTGACTAGCCTGGTGGTGCTTCAAATCCTTGCATACCACACTGCAGTGACGTTGGGGATGGATATTGACAAGCCAAGAAATCTTGCAAAGAGTGTGACAGTAGAATGATCGAATACGGGATTAACAAAACTGGGAAGAACCTGCAGGTATTTGAACCGGTAACGCTTGGTTTTCCCTCAAGAGAAAATATCGGAAAAACCGGGTTTCTTGGAACAACAATCGGAAGTGATGCAGTTCTCAGGTCGGGCACTATCATCTATTGCGATGTAACCATCGGGGACCGGTTCCAGACCGGGCACAATGTCATGATACGGGAGAAGACCCGGATTGGTGACAGGGTATCCATTGGCACCTCGGTTGTTATTGACGGGAACACTACTATAGGGAATGATGTCAGTGTCCAGAGCATGGTCTATATCCCGACCAATACCTCGATAGGCGATCATGTCTTTATCGGCCCGAATGCAGTATTGACAAACGACCGTTACCCTCCTTCAGGAATCGGGGGGCTCGTTGGACCGGTAATCGAAAACCATGCCGCTATTGGTGCCAATGTCACCATTCTTCCGGGCATTCATATCGGGGAGGGTGCGCTTGTTGCAGCTGGTGCAATTGTAACAAGAGACATTCCTGCACACAAACTTGCAGTGGGGGTACCGGCAAAAATCCGGGACCTGCCATCAACCCTTGTAAAAAAGGTATCTCGATAATTGCAGATTGCCACATTTACTTCAGGCTAATGTATAAATTCACCCGGAAAAAAACTGTATGAGAATGTTCCTCATAGTTGGCATCATACTTCTTTTCATCGCACTTATTCCATATATTATATATCTGTTCGGCATTTCGTTCGGTAAAAAACCCATTAAAACTGATTTTCCAAAGGAATACCCCAAAATCAGCATAGTAATGTCAGCTTACAATGAAGAACGGGTAATTGTGGATCGAATTGCAAATCTGATGCAATGCCACTATCCTCGGGAATCCTATGAACTTCTTTTTATCGATGATCGTTCAAGTGATAACACTCTTACTCGTGCTAAAACGTGCCTGGAAAAATCCGGGATCGCATTCCGAATTATTGAAAATAAAGAACGATTAGGGACAAACCGCTCCTATAACCTCGCGATAAAACTTGCGCAATACCCCATTGTCATTACAACTGATGCGGATGTTTTTTTTGAACCGTATGCAATTGATTACCTTGTAGGAAGACTTGTCAGTGATCCAAAAATCGCAGCAGTAACCGGAGAACTTCGCCCCCTTAAAAATGATAACAATACAACAAAACTGGAAGGTGCCTACCGGTCTTATTATGGGCGCATGTGTGACTGGGAAAGTTCAGTAGATTCTACTTATAATTTTAATGGAGCTCTTGTGGCCTTCCGCAAGGATCTAATCCAGAGGATCGATGACAAACAAGGGGCTGATGATGCAAACACGGCATTCGAAGCGATCCGTAATGGTTATCGTGCGGTTTATGAAAGCCGGGCGGTCGTTTTTGAAGATATACCTTCAAGTTTCAGTCAACAGTATCGCCAGAAAATCCGAAGAGCTCAGCAGTTGATTGAAGCTACTCTGGCAAACAGGGATTTATTGAAAATTAACAGACCATTTACGCGAATTTTCTATCCGGTGCGTTTTTTCCTGTATGTCTGTACCCCGGTTCTTGTTTTCATATCACTCATTCTGATAATTATCGGGATTTTTTACACTAACCCAATTATCCTTATCGGGCTGCTTGTTCTTACGTTGGGAACCGGGATGGTTTGGAAACAAAATCTTTTTAATGCGTTTATCGTGAACCAATTCTATCTCGTAATGGGGTTGCTGAATATAAGGAAAGACACTCACATATGGGAAAGTACCTCAAAAAAAGGGAATACATAAGTGTTCCTCTTATGGGATAGAATATCAGATCTCACCTGTTCCCTAGGGTCTGGAAGGTTTTTCAATATCTGTTTCTCCTATTCGGCGTTTTTGCGAACCCTTGGTATTAGGGATCCTGTTAATTAGGGATGTTTCCATCTGATCTATTCGGATTTTTCATATCCAAATTTATTAATGCTCATGGAATTGACCTAGTATTCGAAGGATAGGTAGGTTTTATGGTACAACTTGATTTTCTGAATCGCCAGAACCTTTTTATTGCCGGCATCGTGGCATGTTTTGTCATTGTTGCCCTGTGGCTCCGGTTGCTCCCAATGATTCTTGCCGGGGGTCATACCGATATTCTCCTGATGGTAGGAAGTGACGACCCTCTATATAATCTGCGCCAGGTTGAGCAGATTCTCGCAAACCATTTTACATATGCCTGGTTTGACCCGATGACACTGTATCCCGTCGGGTCTGATGTTAACTGGGGGCCGCTCTTTACCTATATCTGCGGATTTGCATGCTTGATAGGTGGTGCAGTGACACGCCCGGAGATAATTGGCATCTGTTTACTTGTGCCACCAGTCCTTGCGGCTGCAACGGTTGTCCTTATGTATTATGTCGGGAGGATCTGCGGGGACTGGAAGACTGGTCTTCTCGCATCCGGGTTTACCGCAATAATATCAGGGCAATTTTTTTACCGGTCGCTATACGGGTATCTCGATCATCATATCGGGGAAGTATTGTTTTCGGTACTTTTCTGCCTGATGTATCTCTATATTCTCTTTTCAGAAAGAGAGACTAAAATCGATCTGAAAAACTTTGCAACCTGGAAAAAGACCGCACTTCTGTCAGCCCTTGCCGGCATTGCATATCTTCTGGGCCTGTTTTTAATGCCGACAATGATCCTGTTCGCCCTCATTGTCGCAGTTTTTACGGCCATCCAGTTTATCATTAGTGTTTTCCGAGACAAATCGTGCGAATATCTTCTTGTGGCAAATACGATTATTTTTGGTATTACAATTATCGGTTTCCTGCTCTTCGGAGTCAAGAGCGAAAGTTTCGGTTTATGGGCCTACTCCATAGGCCATGTGTATGCATACATCGCTCTTATCACAGGAACCGCTGTCCTGTATCTGCTTGCCTGGTACCTCAAAGGCAAAGAGAAATTCTTTTACCCGTTGTCACTTATCGGCTGCGGGATTATCGTATCGGCTATCCTGTATGTTGTAAGTCCCCAGCTTTTCAACCTGCTAGTGAATGCCTTCTTTGCATTTTTCGGACAGGCACCGGTTACCGAGACAGTACAGGAAGCCCGGGGCTGGACCATGGCTGGTGCATGGTCAAACTTCAACTATGGGCTCATTCTCATGGTTGGGGGAGCACTTGTTATCCTGTATAATGCCTTCCGCGAGGATCGCCCCCATGAAATCTTTGCGCTCGTGTGGTCAGTCATTATTTTTTATGCGACGTGGCAGCATGTGAGATACGAATATTATCTGGCGATAAATATCGCGTTGCTCACTGCGATCTGCGTCAGTTTTGCTGTTGAACGCGGATGGGGAGATGCAGCCCGCCTTGCACGCAACATCTCATCTGCGTCAAAAGGCGATGAATCAGATGAAGGATCTGAAGATAAAATCCCGAAAGGCAAGAGACAGAAAAAAACGGAGAAGAAAAAAACCTCTTCTGCCACTACCATGAGTGTTCCCGGTCTCGTATTGCTTATTGTCACCGCTTCACTTACCCTCCTGTTTGTGTATACCTCCGTGTCGTTCAGTTACGCCAATGCCTCCAATAGTGCAATTTCCATGAACCCGGATTGGCGGGATTCCCTTGAATGGATGGCAAACAATACACCGGAAACCGGGGTCGATTATTACACGATCTATGATAAGGAGACTTTTAAATACCCCAATTCATCGTATGGTGTCATGTCCTGGTGGGACTATGGCCATATGATCACTTACATAGCAAAACGCATACCCAATGCAAACCCATTCCAGGCAGGAGTCACCGGTCCGGATGGTTCTGCAGCCTACTTTATGGCAACAGATGAATCGACTGCCAATACGGCTCTTGATCATGACGGTACCCGGTACATTATTACTGATATTGAGATGGATACCGGAAAATTCTGGGCGATGGCAACATGGTTCAATACCACTGCAGCAACTGATCCCTACCAGATGACGGTTCTTGTTCCTGGCCAGACCGCAACCAGCGGTTACCAGTCAGCACTTTTGTACAAAGAGCCGTATTACAACACGATGGTCTCGCGTCTCCATAATTTTGATGGATCAATGGCAACAGCAACTTCTGCATACTATGTTGAGTACGCTGACGAGTCGCTTACAAAGGTCTCATACCCGGTCCTCACCAATGTAGAGGCAATGAACATAACTGCTGCCACGGCAAAAGCGGCACAGTACAACCAGAACGCACCTTCGGGTTATCATGCAGATGTACTTGGCAGTTCTCTTGTGCTGCCACTGACGGATATCCCGGCCCTGCAGCACTATCGTCTTGTCCATGAATCTGCGACAAACGTGTTCAATTCAGACACTGTCGATATAAAATACGTAAAGATCTTCGAATATGTCAAAGGCGCCCACATAAAGGGATCCGGTATTATCGAAGTTCCGCTTATTACAAACACCGGCAGGAACATCACATACCGCCAGCAGAGCATCAACGGGGAGTTTATCGTCCCATATTCCACAACAGGCAATCCATATGATGTAAAAGCCACCGGCAAATACCGGATTGTGGGAACCAAAACTACATTTGATGTGCCGGAATCTGCGGTTATGCAGGGTCTGACTATTAATTAATTTTTTTTTGGTTTTTGGGCTCTGTTGAAATCATCATACGGCTCCCCACAATCGGCACGCTTTGTCAAAAACCTCTTGCGGAAAGTGTCGTTCCGGTATAGGAACACTGTTTTGTAAAATGGCCCGATTTTGGCAATCGGGGGCTGATTCTGACGATTCATTTCATACAGCATTTTTAGGGCACCCGAAAAACTGCGGAATTCGCAAAAATACCTGCGGAAATGGAATTAAATCGCGCGATTTAGGCTTTTTTTTAATATTTTACGTCTGAGGGGTAAAACTGCGCTAATAAGACCCTTTTAATTTGCGGATCGCTTCCTTACTGGAGGTTCAGGATGGATGAGGTCCATATTAAATAGCTGGATCTGTGATGATCTGGAATAATGCATTAGCAGCAGGGCACTAGTAACTGAAAGTGTATCCCATGTTTTAAGGATTTTAACCCGGCGAAAAAAATTCGATTGCGGACACTGTATTATCAAAGGCATAAGTTTTCTATACTGCCATGACCACATTCACATGTATGCTCGCTCGCGAGATCGCACTTGGAATGCGGGTGAGATATCCCCGCACCGGAACCACAGGGGCAGTGGTCCGGCTTGAGCAGGTAGCGGGAAACCAGTATGCCGAACTGGACAGCACGCACCTTCTCTATCGTACAGATCAGTTGATCCTTGCAGAACACTCAAAAGAGGCTGCGACAACCATAACAGAAGATGCCAAAGAAGTAATACGGCGTGAACGGGAATATGCTTCCGGGAGCGAACTCCAGGAAGCTTTAAAAAATATCGATCAGAGTTGCGAAGGCGGGGGATAAACGACCGGAAAATCCGGCACCCCAAAATAATTTCTTTTGCTTATCGGGCATATCATAAAATCACGGGTACGATAAGAGTCGGCCGTTACGGGTTATGTATAAGTATGCCCATTAGATATAAGATAAGGAGGTTCGATTTCATTTGCACGATGTGACAATCCCCAGTGTGAATATCGGGGTGGTAGGCCATGTGGATCATGGAAAAACCACGCTCGTTAATGCGCTTACCGGTACCTGGACGGACCGGCATAGCGAAGAGGTCCGGCGTGGTATATCCATCCGGCTGGGCTACGCAGATGCAACTTTCTATAAATGTTCACACTGCGAAGGAACGGACGCATATTCAACAAAGCCGGTCTGCCCAATCTGTGGCGAAACCGGAAAGCCGTTCCGGTCCATCTCTTTTGTCGATGCCCCGGGGCATGAAACTTTAATGGCAACGATGCTTTCGGGATCGGCGCTGATGGATGGGGCGATGCTCGTCATCTCGACGACTGAGAAATGCCCGCAGCCGCAGACAAAGGAACATCTTATGGCATTGGGACTTGTCGGCATCAAAAAGATCGTGATCGTCCAGAACAAGATCGATGTCGTCTCCCAGAAAGAGGCATTCGAACATTACCAGCAGATCAAGGCATTCGTAAAAGGGACGGTAGCCGAGAACGCGCCCATTATTCCTGTCTCCGCACAGAAAGGCATCAATATGGGTGCGTTGATACAGGCACTGGATCAGGTTATCCCGGAGCCGGAACGTGATCCTTCAGCCGAGCCATTGATGCTTGTTGCCCGTTCCTTTGATATCAACAAACCCGGTTGTAACTGGAAAGAGGTAAAAGGTGGCGTTGTCGGGGGGTCTCTTATACGGGGCATCCTCCGCGATGGCGACGCAATTGAGATCCGGCCGGGCCGGCAGACGCAGGTTGAAAACCGGATCAAGTGGATACCTATCACCACAGAAGTTACCACCATTAATGCCGGTACCAAAAACGTAAAAGAGGCTACTCCGGGCGGGCTTCTTGGTGTGGCGACAAAACTTGACCCGGCGCTCACAAAGAGCGACGCGCTTGCCGGGCAGGTTGTCGGCCTTACCGGCAAACTTCCACCGGTCCGGGAAAAGATCAAATGCCAGGTCACCCTGATGGAAAGGGTTGTGGGAGCAACGAGCGAACTTGTGATTGAACCACTGAGATTTAACGAACCGCTCATGCTTTCAGTTGGAACAGCGGTCACGGTGGGTGTGGTCACAAGCACAAAGAAAGATGCAGTCGAAGTTCAGCTGAAGCGCCCGGTCTGCGCGGAAAGAGGAGCCCGGATCGCTATCAGCCGGCAGGTGGGAGCACGCTGGCGGTTAATCGGGATGGGTGTTCTGAGCGAGTAAGTGTCCTCCTGGACGCTAACGCGCTTATGATGCCGGCGCAGTTCAGGATCGATCTCTTCGGCGAAATCCGTGAATTGCTCGGCGTTTTTGAGCCGGTAGTGCTTCCGGGGGTTGTGCAGGAACTGACCGGGTTGTCGCGGGCAAAGGGTAACGATGGTGCGGCGGCACGGCTCGGACTTACGCTTGCCGGGCAGTGCACGGTCTTGGAACACACGGATTCATCAATGCCGGTAGACGATCAGGTAATTACCTGGGCTATGAAAAACAGAGGCATGGTTGTAACCAACGACCGCAGGGTCAGGGATGCACTGCTTGCGCAGGGAATCGGAGTTATATCCATGAGAAAACAGAAAAAACTTGAGATATTGAGGAAGTAGGTGGGATTATGTATTACAAGATGATGCTGGAAGACAAGGTCAGGGTGCCCCCGAACCGGCTGGGTGAAAAACTGGACAAGGTCCTTTTGGATGTCCTTCAGGAACAGCTTGAAGGAAGCATCGACAAGGAACTCGGAATTTTCATTGCAGTCACAAAAGTCGAAGATGTCGGTGAAGGTGAAATTGTACCTGGCGACGGCGGTGTGTACTACGATGTGAAATTCGAAGGACTGGTACTCCGTCTTGCCCTGCAGGAAGTAATTGAAGGACTCGTTGTCGAGACCACGAGCTTTGGGGCTTTCGTGAGTCTTGGGCCTATCGATGCCATGCTGCACGTGAGCCAGATATCGGACGAGTACATCAACTTCGATGAAAAGAACGCCCGGCTCATCTGCCAGGATTCCAAACGCTTTATCGGAGTCGGAGACATTGTCAGGGTCCGCGTGGTGACACTCTCCTTAAACGAGCGCGAACCGAGGGACAGCAAGATTGGTCTCACTATGAGACAGGCAGGCCTTGGCACAGCAATCTGGCTTGAAGAAGATATTGAAAAAGAGAAAGAAAAGGCAGCTGCCGGTAGCGTAGCAGGCGCACCAAAAGAAAAGACAGAAAAGGCCAAAGCCAAGAGGAAAGAACATGCCGCCGATGAATAAGAAGAAGCAGGGAAAAGTCTGCCGGGACTGCCACCGTGTTGTTGACGGTGAGAGTTGCGTTATCTGCGGGACGGCAAACCTCAGCGAGGACTGGTCCGGCTATCTGGTTATTATCGACCCGGAAAACTCTGACGTTGCAAAACGGATGAATATCACGCTTCCCGGACGTTATGCGTTAAAGGTCCGCTAAAATGCTTGTGCTTCCAAAAGAGTCACGCAAACTCCTGAAGAATCCTTTCGGCACACTCCACCCGGATATAAGTGCAGTGCTCCCGGAACTTGCCGGGCGCATGGTCTATTCCGTCGGGGACGTTGTCACACATAACCTCAAAAAAAACGGTGTAACTCCGGCAATTGCCGTTGTAGACGGCCAGACAATGCGGTTGCCGTGTAGTCGTATGCCGGAATTCACCGGTGAATGCATTCACGTAGAAAACCCTGCCGGAACAATAACCGAAGGCCTTGAAAACGCGCTCATCCACGCAATCGATCATACTCCGATTACCATTATCGTCAACGGAGAGGAAGATCTGGCCGTGATCCCGCTTGTGATTGCGGCACCGGAAGGATCTGTCGTACTTTACGGCCAGCCAAATGAAGGCGTCGTGCTCCGGACTATCGATGCCAGTGCGAAAGCCGCCGCAAAAGAACTACTTACTCACTTTGTCCGGGTCAGCGCACAAAAATAAAAAACCTGAATTTTTTGATTTTTGCAATTTACCGGGACATTCTGAAGTTTTCGTCCTGCTGGGTTCTGGTTTTAAATAACACGGTTTCCTATAATTACAGGATATCGATGGACTTTGAAATCGAGAGCGATAAAAGGAATGAACTTTTATCACGGAGAGAGGTTCAGTTTACTCTCACATACGATGGTGCGACGCCCTCCCGCATGCAGATAATCGGCAAACTGTGCGCACTGCTCAATGTAAAAGAGCCTCAAGTCGTAGTTGGTAGCCTGAAAAGCAATTTCGGCAAGACTACTGTCAGTGGAATGGCACGTATCTACGACACTGAAGATGCAAAGAAGAAGACCGAACGCGCGTACATTTCAGCACGTGGTATGCCCAAGCCCAAGGAAGAAGGAGCGGCTTAAACATGGCAGCGGCAAAGAAAGCAGCAGCGAAGGGCCCGTCACGCAGCGCCTTTTTCAAGGTTGAAGGGGAAAAGGTCACCACTACCAAGAAATACTGTCCCCGCTGTGGTCCCGGCGTCATGATGGCCGAACACAAGGATCGTGTTGCCTGCGGAAAGTGCGGATACACCGAGTTCAAAAATAAGCATTAATGCCTGATTTTGGGCAGATACTTGGCATTGAGGGGACAGCTTGGAACCTCAGTGCTGCTCTTTTTGATCGCGATCTTGTTGCGTTGTGTTCACGCCCATATTCTCCCGCACATGGCGGAATTCACCCGCGCGAAGCATCACAGCACCACGCGTCAGTAATAAAAGAAGTTATCTCCACCGTCCTTAAAGAGCCGGAGAAAGTTGACGGGATTGCTTTCTCACAGGGCCCGGGTCTTGGTCCCTGCCTGCGGACTGTCGCTACAGCAGCACGGTCGCTCGCACTCGCTCTTGAGGTTCCCCTTGTCGGTGTAAACCACTGCGTTGCCCATGTGGAAATCGGGTGCTGGGCTACCGGCTGCCGGGACCCGGTTGTGCTGTACGCAAGCGGGGCAAACACGCAGGTGATCGGTTATCTGAACGGACGGTACCGGATTTTTGGGGAGACACTCGATATCGGAATCGGAAACGCGCTGGATAAGTTCGCTCGCGCAAAAGATCTCCCCCATCCCGGCGGCCCGCTGATTGAGGCGGAGGCAAAAACCGGCCATTATTTTGAACTTCCCTATACGGTCAAAGGAATGGACCTTGCGTTTTCAGGACTTGTTTCTGCGGCAAAAGACTCGAAAAGACCCCTACCGGATGTCTGTTGCAGTTTGCAGGAAACGGCATTTGCGATGTGCGTGGAGGTAACAGAACGTGCGCTCTCGCTTACCGGCAAAAATGAAGTGCTCCTTGTCGGGGGTGTGGGGGCGAACTCACGGTTGCAGGAAATGCTCCGGGTCATGTGCGAGGAACGGGGTGCCCGCTTCTATGTGCCCGAGCGGAAATATCTCGGGGACAACGGCGCAATGATCGCGTATACGGGTAAACTGATGCTTGAAAGCGGCCAGTCACTTGCTGTTGAACAATCGCAGGTTAACCCATCCTTCCGTTCCGATGAAGTTGAAGTCACCTGGAAACATGATTTCACCCATTCTCCGGATTCCGGACACAGCACACCTGATGGCCAGAAACGGGGAGCTGAAGCCATTGTTAGTTTCCGGGACGGGAATGCGGTAAAGCACCGGGTCTCAAAACGGTACAGGATACCTGCGCTTGACAAAAAAATTATCGCGGAACGGACGCGGGCTGAAGCGCGGATTATCCATCTTGCTCGTAAAGGAGGGGTCCCGACGCCGGTTATTCACGACATCACTCGTGACTCAATCGTAATGGATGATGTATCCGGCACTTTGCTGACAAAAGCCCTCACCGGAGCGCACTGCAGGGAGGCAGGGCGGATAGTCGGCCGGTTGCATACGGCGGGTATCATGCATGGAGACCTCACAACGAGCAATATGATCCTTCGCGAAGGTGACGGCAGGTGTGTGCTTATAGATTTCGGCTTATCTCAGGTGACTCCGGAGATCGAACAACGGGGGGTCGATCTGCACGTGATGTTCCAGACGCTAAAAAGTACAAACCCACTGGAAGCCGATGAGTTCTGTGCGGCATTTTCCGGGGGTTACCGGGAGACTTTTTCCGACGCTGATGAGGTACTTGCCCGGGAGCAGGAAGTTGAACAGAGGGGGAGATACCTGTGAGCCGGGAACTTACAGTCGTGACGAGCAATGCCCACAAGGCACAGGAAGTCGCGGCATTTTTTGGCGAATCTCTTCTTGTCAGGCATGTGGCACTTGAGATTCCGGAACTCCGTTCTGATGATGTAACTGAAATTGCGCGGGAAAAAGCAAGGTACGCGTACAATCAGCTGCGCGTACCACTCATTGTTGACGATACTGCTTTTTCCATCGAGGCTCTCAAAGGATTTCCGGGGCCATACGCGGCATATGTTCTTGCATCGATAGGAAACAGCGGTATCCTTCGGCTGATGGACGGTATGACAAACCGCAACGCCCGGTTTACCACCGCAATTGCATTTGCCGACCACACCGGTATTGAAGTTTTTACCGGAACAATTGACGGGAGGATCATTACTGCGTCCCGGGGCACCGGGGGGTTTGGGTATGACCCTATTTTCGAAGTTGACGGGCAGACTCTTGCCGAGATCCCGCTTGAGAAAAAGAGTTCCATTTCCCACCGTGCCCGGGCGCTTACCGCGTTTCGTGACTGGTTCATGAACCGGTACCAGAATAGTTGAAGCGGGACGCAAACGGTTAAAAGATCAAAGAGCATTGTTATAAGGGCAGAAACAGGAGAAATATATTTATGGCAAAGTTCCCTGAAGCCGAAGCACGTTTACTCAATGTGAAGATATGCATGCATTGCAATGCTCGTAATGCTATGCGCGCAACCGCCTGCCGCAAATGCGGATACACAAACCTGCGGCCGAAAAACAAGGAACGAAAAGCGTAATTGAATTTTTATTTTCAATATCGTTTTTCTTTTTTCCTGTAGTTTTAGGTAAAACAGTATTTACGCAGAGTAGTACGTGACACGTTTGCCTTTCTGTGCGTACTCACCGGCAAACGTTTCGATATTGCGCTTGTACCCGATCCTGTCGACAAAGCCAAGCGTGCGGAGTTTCTCCCGCACCCGCATAACATCCTGCTCGTCAGCCCAATCCCGGGTATACACATAAATTACTCTCCGGCTGTCGCGGGAATCCGGATTCGGTTTTGCCGTACTGACCTTGGCTGAAATTCCAAGTTCACCTGCAATCGTTGCATCCCTCACTTTCTTCCACGCATCATCTGCGGTTTCTGGATCTTTGAAGATCAGCCACTTGCCGGCGTGTTCGTCCTCAATCGCTTCCGGTGCACTACCCGGTGCATCCTGCACAATCCAGTACATCTGCGTCGTCTTTGAGGGAAGGACACCTTCACCTTCGCACAGCATCCGGTAGATTGTATCGACAGACCCGAACCGTGCAAGAAATGCTTCGGCAAGCTGCGGGTATTCATTCGTGAGCTGCTGGAAGGTTCCGGCGAGGTCTGTAGTGAAGTCAATACCACCTTCAACGAGCTGTGAAAGATATTTGCCCTGATCTATTAGTCTTCTGGTGAGAAGGTGATCGAAGATGCCGTATGCCACATCGGCCAGAGCCGCGGAATCGACTTCGTCCATGTTGTACCTGTGCGGCGTTTTGCCGAAAAATAGTTTCTCATTTGTCAGAACAAAACTCCGGGAATCCCGGCCATGCGGCAATATGCCTTTGTAATTCTTACATTGGGAACCGGCCTTTGTTTATATGCAGGCAACTGCCCTTTACGAATGATTTATGAGAGACGGCACCGAAAAAGTACTAATTATGGAATGGAAACGTGACTGGGGCCTTACGGCCAGAGTATTACTGACAGGATTTTTACTGTTCCTCCTCTACCTCGTGTTCATGACCGTCCTCGTCATCCTCTTCCCGAGCATCAGTATTTTCCTGATTGTCGGGCTTGCGGTCGTGATGGGTCTTGTCCAGTACTTCTTCTCGGACAAACTTGTCCTGATGAGTACCGGTTCCCGCATTATTTCGGAAGATGAATACCCTGAACTTCACCGGACGATTGAAAAACTCTGCCGGGAAGCGGATATCCCAAAACCAAAGATTGCAATTATGCAGAGCCCGGTTCCCAATGCATTTGCCACGGGAAGAAGCCCCTCGCATGCAGTTGTGGCCTGTACCGATTCTATCATGAGGCTCCTTACAAAGGATGAACTTGAAGCAGTCCTTGCACACGAACTCTCGCATGTGAAAAACCGCGATATCCTTACGATGACACTTGCGAGTTTTGTCGCGATGATAGCCTCGATGATCATGCAGAGTTTCTTTTTCTCTGCACTTTTCGGGGGTGGCGACCGGGAAAACGGCGCTGCTTGGATCGTTGTCTGGGTCGTCTCGATTATCGTCTACCTGTGCAGCACACTCTTAATGCTCGCGCTCTCACGGTACCGCGAGTTTGCAGCTGACCGCGGCAGCGCGCTTATCACGAGAAATCCACGTGCGCTTATTACGGCATTAAACAAGATCAGCGGACGGATGGACGCTGTTCCCCCGGAGGTAAAGGCCAAGGTTGAAGGCGCAAATGCGTTCTTCATTATCCCGGCGCTCTCGGGCAACACGATCATGGAACTCTTCTCCACCCACCCGGCAACAGAGAAGCGGATTGCCGCGCTCGAAAAGATCGAAGCTGAACTTCGCGGCTACTGATCTACAAACCTTTTTTTACATGATGCCCTTTTTTACAAGTGATCAGTCCCAAAAAGAAGTAAGCATTAATACTTCACCCCGCTAAAGTTTTAAAGCACAGTGCATCGATGGTCTAGAGGTATGACTTAGGCCTTCCAAGCCTATAGCCCGGGTTCGATTCCCGGTCGATGCATTCAGGGCTCGTGGTCTAGTTGGCTATGACGTCGCCTTCACACGGCGAAGATCTCGAGTTCGAATCTCGACGGGCCCATGGGTTCTTTTTTTCAATTGAAATAAACACCGGTTCAAGAACTGTTCCGCTCTTAATGCCGCACCGGGTTTTCCCGGTTGATTTTTGAGCAAAACGCTCTGTTGAAACAGACATGAACCGATCCCGGTTCGCACTGGAACTATGAAAAACGCGATAAGATTCCGTGAGTTCCATTATCATATCCATAACAATTCACATGATTATCCTGGGAAATCCCCCGTTTCCTTACAATCAGGACGCGTTGTCAAAAGAAACGTCTCGCGAAAAGTATCATTCCTGTATGGGAACCCGGTTTGGTAAAAAGCCCCCTTTTGGCAATCTGGGGCTGATTCTGGCGATTTTTCCGTGCCGCATTTTATTTGGGGTGCCCGAAAAACTGCGGAATTCGCAAAAACACCTGCGGAAATGGAATTAAATCGCGTGATTGGGGCTTCTTTTTTTAACATTTTACGCCGGAATGGCAAAACTGCGCTAATAGAACCCTTTTATTTTGCGGATCGCTTCCTTACATGAAGTTCGGGAGCAGGGCTGGCTATAAGTGCCAAATCCGGGATGATCCGAAAAAGGCATTAGCGGCAGGGGCATCAGTAACAAAAAAACGTATCTAATGTTTTTTTAGGATTTCAACAAAGCGAGTAAAACAAAAGCAGAACAACCTCTCTAAACTATCCGTACATAAGGCTGGAATGACAAGCCCGTTTTTGGTTTTTTGGTTTATTGGTTCAGAGTATTTGGCCAAGGGCACGGGGGACAGACAATTATTTTAAGGTGCATGAAAAAATAACGGGAGGTTTTTCAGGAAGCATCACGTGGGTAATTTTTGTTTTCGTCAAAAATTTGTTTATTTTCGATTTCCTGACTTATTTGACTTATTTCAAGTGGAAATGAAGGGGTATAAATATTGACATTTGTTCTCACAATATATTGCATAGGCATTGCATATGTGATCCAGTTGTAATATTCCTTACCTCAAATGGTCAGCTCATGTATCAGGCACATCAGGTTCTCAATAAAGACGGAATTGTCCGGATAAAAAAAATTTCCGGTTTAGAATGCCAAAGAAATAAATTCAGGATATTGTCAGTTCAAAACGAGAAACGTTACCGTCAGGAGAAAAACTATGAGCAGTAGCCGGGAACCGGGTTGCCCCGGAACCCCGGCTTACTGCAAAAATAAAGAGATGTCAGGGTTATGCGTTTTTCATCTTGGCCTTAGCGACGAATCCGTCCTTGCCAATGTAGTACATGTAGCCCTTTTCCTTGGCTATCTTTTCAGTACCGACTTTCTTCTTCTTGCCGGTCTTGTTGTGCTTCATCGGGGCTGCCCAGACGTACCCGTCCTTGCCGATGAAGTAGAGGAATCCCTTTTCACGCTGGATCTTTTCTTTTCCAATTTTCTGTCCCATTTAAACACCTCAAAACCCCGTTTGGGTTTTGATAATGAGAGTTACCGCCTGATTATATAAAAGGTTTCCGTCGAAAGCACGTCGAATTTTCAAATTCGGCCATTTTTTTACCGCTCTTTTCGGTTTTGTGACACACTTTTTGGCCCGATTAAAAACGTTATATTTATGGTCTGTTTGTTCGTATCTGCAAGGATTCAGCCGCGTTTGTAGTTATATCACCGGAGTTTTCTAAAGGCCGGAACTGGCAAGCGCACCGTCGTATCCGTCGGTAATTTTTGGAGTTTGGGAATCCGGACGCCGGATTTTAAATTTCAATACGGGGAACCGGATCAACTCACCCGGTACGGTGCCATTGTGATCGTGTGGGACAGGAAAAAAATGTCAACAGTTCGTTTGGCTCAAGGGATAATATCGCTGTCCGCCCTTTTGAAGGGGAGCATGTTGAACTTTCCGGCAATTGTCCCGCCCGGGCAGACAAGCAATCGTGAATCATTCAGCAGCAGTGTTTTTTTGAATTTCCGCCGGAGAACCCGCAAGACACATGTTATCAAAATCAACACCTCCTATGAGATTTATGGGAAAATGGTGTGATTACTAAAGACTATTCGATCAAAAGTATTCCCTGCAAAAAAAGCCGCACGCAAATTTATCGGCTGCCACCACCCATTATAACAGGATTTGTCCCATGTATTTCCACGTCATCCTCACCGACGACTGTAATCTCTGCTGCCGTTACTGCCGGGCAAAGGCATTTGAAGAAGAGGATGCGGAAGAACCCGGTGCTGTGCCGGTCGAGATCGATGAAGACCTTGCACCGGATTTAAACTACGATCTCGATCTGCTCTACCGTTTCCTTGCACGGGACCCATCCCCCACGGTTACATTCTATGGTGGCGAACCGCTGGTGCGCAAAGATCTTGTGGAGCAAATCATCCGCGAAGTACCGGCACAACGGTTCATGATCCAGACGAACGGACTTCTCCTGGACCAGCTTGATCCGGAGATCGTCAACCGGTTTACCACAATCCTTGTCTCGCTTGACGGCCGCGAAGATCTTACTGATGAAAACCGTGGAGCCGGTGTTTTTTCCGGGGTAATGGCAAACGTAAAAAAGATCAAGGCAAACGGGTACCGCGGGGAACTGATTGCGCGGATGACCGTAACTGAGCGCACGGATATTTTTGATGCCGTCCGGTACCTGGCAAAAAATCCTTGCCACTCGTTTGGTTCCATTCACTGGCAGATGGACGCAAACTTCTCACGCGATCTCTCACATCGCAGTTTTGCAGAATGGGTAAAAAACAGTTACAATCCCGGTATCCGTTCACTTGCACGGGCATGGGTTGATGAGATGGACAAAAACGGCCGGGTCCTGCGCTGGTATCCGTTTATCGATCCCATGGAAGACCTCCTGTACGGGAGGGAAAGTCTCCTGCGGTGCGGTTCCGGGCATATAAATTATACAATTTTGACCGATGGCCATATTGCGCCCTGCCCGATTATGATTGGCATGAAGCAGTACTATTGCGGTCACATTTCGGACGCAGACCCGCAGAACCTGCCACGAATTGCCATTGGGGGCGAGTGTTCAGACTGCCATATCCGCACGTTTTGTGGCGGGCGGTGCCTGTACTCAAACATCGTACAGCCATGGAACCCGGCCGGGCGGCAGATTGTTTGTGGCACCGTGGAAAACCTGCGCGATTCCCTTCTGGAAGAACTTCCCCGAGTACGGGCCCTGATCGATTCCGGGAAAATAAGATTCTCCGATTTTGCACACGAGAAATTCAATGGCTGCGAGATTATTCCCTGACGACGTAAAACAGGAGAGCCGGACGGGCTGGTGCGATGCAGATGTATTTATACTCAACGAAATGATGTGTATATGCAGATCAATACTGCATGAGTAATACAATGGAAAGAAAAGGATTTGGCGGCCCGAGAAATTTCGGTCCCAGAGAAATGACAAAGACAGTCTGCTCAGACTGCGGAAAAGAGTGCGAAGTTCCATTCAAGCCAACTGAGGGAAGGCCGGTTTACTGCAGGGACTGCCTGCCCAAGCACCGGAAGCCCCGGTTCTAATTACATTAATCCTGTTCATTTTTTTCTTTTTGTCCTGTTTTGTTAGAGCAGATGCTGTGTTTTTACACAAAAATTCATAAAAAATTGTGCCTGCAGGCACCATCCCGTAATTCTTATAATGCCATTTTTGGAAAAAAAGTGCTTACCGTCTCTTAATCTCTTCCCGGAACCGGTGGAGCAGTTCGTACAACATCAGCCGCAATTCGGCGCCTACGTCTTCCCATGATTTTGATGATGAGGTTGTAATTTCTGTTGTTTGGGATTCTGCATTTTCGGCAACGACGACATTATCGGATTCCTCGCGGATCCGTGCTTTTGCCCAGACATCACAGAGTATCTCATAGTACCCGGCAAGAAGCACAATGATAAAGACGATTGGTACAATCACGAACGAGAGCAGCCAGAAGTAATGATAGATACCGGTTCCTGAAGACGTGTCTACCCACTCGAAAACCCGGAGCACGAACGCGATAATAAAAACGCTGCCGATTGCCCTGATGATCGGAGCCGGCAGGTTCATCGGGAACGGTAACGCCCCGAATAAGTCAGCGATAAAGATGATGATACCAACAAGGAGCAGCAGCCAGAAGTTCAGGTTGAGAAATTCTACTCCGGAATGATAGATCGGGCTCCGTACATAATATGTCAGGATATTTGCCAGCACGACCACGATCAAATAACAGATGATCCCGATCATCCGTGAGACAAAAACCCACCCGAGCGAGTGCTGCTTATTTGGCCACATAATTACTCACATCAAGTGTATTCCATAGTATTCGTGGGCAGGGTATAAAGTCCTCGTGCAATGGATGGCCCGGGAAAAAATCCATTACCGATTCTCATTTATCATGAGATATGCAGTCCAACAAAACAACAACAATGTATAAATATGTACAATAACAACCAAAACTAAGCGTTGCAGCAGGCGCGTATCGGGAATTTTCCCGGTGATCATACGTACATTCGTTCCCTGCAGCCAGCCCGGGCGGGAATCTTGTACACACCTCATTCCTGCCCATTTTCCCAACAATTGAATTCAGGTGATGCCAATTGGGATGGACACAGGTTACAACGAGACCCCACTTAAACTGAACCTTGGACTTGATGAATTCCTTGCCGCAACAAGCGACCAGCCAAAACCGCTGGTGATCCCGCTCTGCGCCGAACTGCCGCTTCCCCGGTGTTCTCCTCCTGACGTGTTTGCTAAAACCCGGACGACAACCGGCTTTCTCCTGGAATCCATGGAAGGAAGCGAAAAGATTGCACGGTATTCGTACATCGGGACTGATCCCGCATGTGTCATTACGCTTGGCTGTGATGTGACCGTTACCGGTGATGATGCGTTTGTCGCAATCGCCCGCGAACCTGAAGGAAAAAACCCGGTTGACAAGATCCGGTCCGTCCTTTCGCGGTTTAGTTACGTCAACCTCAAAGCCCCCCGTTTTTTTGGCGGAATGGTCGGGTACTTCTCATACGACATCGTGCATTCGCTCTATGGCCATGTAGTGGATCCCCGCAACGGTACGTCAGACGAAACGCCGGGTGCCCGGTTCATGCTCACGAAAGACTGCACCGTTTTTGACCATGTTGAACGGAAACTCTTCATCTTCTCAAGCCCGTTTTTAACCTACGATACCGATCCGGTTGCCGAATACCGGCGCTGTGCCTCTCACCTTGCAGAGCGTGCCGAACAGATCGCGTCGGTTGCAGAAACGCAGGCCGTACAAACGGACGCAGCACAAACCGAAACCAGAAATTCCCAAAAACCCGGGAAAATTCCTGCGGTTACGGACAACACCGGCCGGGAAGCATTCACGCACGCGGTCGATGAAATCAAAGAACACATCACGGCCGGGGATATTTTCCAGGCCGTGCTCTCGCGGAGAATGGAATGTTTTGTCGGTTCCGATCCGTTCCCCATCTACGCAGCTCTCCGGGCCATCAACCCGAGCCCGTACATGTACTACCTTGATTTCGGGGACGAGCAGGTCATCGGGGCCAGTCCCGAGATGCTCGTGCGGGTAGAAAAGCGACGGGTGACTACGGTCCCGATTGCCGGCACCCGGCCCCGGGGGCAGGACAAGAACGAAGACAATAGGCTCGCACATGAACTCCTGCTCGACAAGAAGGAGCGGGCCGAGCATACGATGCTTGTCGATCTCGCCCGGAACGATGTTGGAAAGGTCTGTAAATTCGGATCCGTTGCGGTCTCTGATTTTATGGGCATTGAAAAGTTCTCCCATGTCCAGCATATAGTCTCGACCGTGCAGGGAACGCTCATGGACCACCTCGACTGCTATGATGCGCTCAAGTCCTGTTTCCCGGCCGGGACGGTGTCGGGTGCGCCAAAGATCCGGGCGATGCAGATCATCAGCGGGATGGAACCGGATTCACGCGGGCTCTACGCGGGCGCTGTCGGGTATATCGGTTTTGACCGGAATCTTGAGTTTGCCATTGCGATCCGGACCATACGCGTGAAAAACGGCCGGGCATCGGTCCAGACCGGCGCCGGGATCGTTGCCGATTCGGTACCGGAAAACGAATGGATTGAGACAGAGAACAAAGCCGCAGCGATGATGCGGGCAATTGAACAGGCGGGGGTCCTGCCATGAGTGCAAGCGTCCCGACTATACTTATTATCGACTGTTATGACAGTTTCACGTTCAACCTGTACCAGCAGGTGGGTAAACTTGGGGGCCGGCCGGTAGTTTATACCTGCGACACTCCGTTATTGCAGCTGGAAAAAATTCCGTGCGACCGGATCATCCTGTCGCCCGGGCCCGGGACTCCATATCAGTCCGGGGTCTGCCTTGATGTTCTTTTAACAATGAGCAGGACGATACCAACCTTGGGCGTCTGTCTTGGCCACCAGGCAATCTGCACTGCTTTTGGCGGCCGGGTGGTCCGGTCGGGGCACCTGATGCATGGCAAGACTTCGGAGATTATCTGCGACGGGAAAGGAATATATGAAGGCGTGCCTTCGCCGTTTACCGCGACACGCTACCACTCGCTTGTTGCTGAAAAGGATTCGCTCCCGCCGGAACTTGTTGTCACTGCTGAAAGTGTGGATGATGGTTTTGTCATGGGCGTCCGGCACACAAAATTCCCCATCGAGGGCGTGCAGTTCCACCCGGAAAGTGTCCTGTCGCATGACGGGGATGCGCTCATGAAAAATTTCCTCTACGGATCACGGCAGGAGGGCGCATGACATTAAAAGGGGCCATTGCAACCGTGGTGGAAGGCAGGAACCTTGCACCGGAAGAAGCGGCCGCAGTTATGGATACGATCATGAACGGCAATGCAACGCAGGCGCAGATCGGCGGATTTCTCGCAGCGCTTCGGATGAAAGGCGAGACCACGGACGAGATCGCTGCATTTGCCCGGGTGATGCGGAGCCACGCGATCCGGATTTCACCGCAGGTCACAGGAACGCTTGTCGATACCTGCGGGACCGGGGGAGACGGTGCACAGACATTCAACATCAGCACTGCCGCTGCGTTTGTTGCAGCCGGTGCCGGAGTCCCGGTGGTCAAGCACGGCAACCGTGGCGTGAGCAGCCGGTGCGGATCGGCCGATGTGCTCGCGGCACTGGGGGTAAATATCGGGATTTCCCCGGCAGCAGAAACAAAAATTGTCCGGGATACCGGGATGGTATTTCTCTTTGCGCCGAGCCACCACCCGGCAATGAAACATGTTATGGCGGCGCGGACCGATATCGGGTGCCGGACGATCTTTAACCTCCTTGGCCCGCTTGCAAACCCGGCCGGGGCCGAGGCGCAGGTGCTCGGAGTCTATTCTGAAAATCTCACCCCGACCATCGCGAAGGTGCTGCACCAGCTCGGGGTTTCCCGGGCACTGGTTGTTTTTGGCAGCGGGCTTGACGAGATCACGGTTACGGGAGAAACAACCGTCACGGAACTCAACGGAGGTTTTATGAAAAATTACACGCTTTCACCGGAAATGTTCGGGTTTGCCCGGGCAACACGATCGGATCTTCTCGGAGGAAACCCGGATGAGAATGCACGCATCATCAGCGCCGTTCTTGCCGGGAAAAAAGGGCCCTGCCGCGATATCGTGCTCATGAACGCCGGCGCTGCAATCTACGTTGGCGGCCGGGCCGGAACTATCGCAGAAGGGATCCAGCATGCCGTAAACTCGATCGATTCCGGGAGAGCACAAGGAAAACTGGATGCACTTGTTCATGCAACGCGGGGTGCGGCATGATCCTTGACGATATACTGGAACGGACGAAAAAGCGGGTAGAGAAACTGCCTGAAACATTTCCGGAACAAAACGGATTCCGGCATGCAAGCCTTGCTGCCGCAATACGTTTGGCACAGAAAAAGAACCCGGTGATCGCCGAGATCAAATGCGCTTCGCCATCCGGAGGGGTTATCCGCAGGAACGTGGACATTGCCATGATGGCCGGCGTTCTTGCGGATGGCGGATGTGTCGGGCTCTCAGTTCTTACCGAACCGTATTTTTTTGGCGGATCCGGTGCAGATATCGCCCGGGTCAAGGGGGCGGTGGACGTGCCGGTGCTGCGGAAGGACTTTGTTATCGACCTTCGCCAGATAGATGAGACAAAAGCGCTCGGCGCTGACGCAATCCTCCTAATTGCAGGGATCCTGAAAGATCGGCTCCCGGCATTTGTCGATGCCGCGTATCGTGCCGGTCTTGAACCGCTTGTTGAAGTTCACAATGCTTGCGAGATTGACTATACTCTGTCAACCCAAGCGCAGCTTATCGGGATCAACAACAGGGATCTTCCGACAATGACCATCGACCGGTCCACGACCCGGATACTTTCGGAAAAGTTACGGGTAAACGGGAGAATCATTGTATCGGAAAGCGGGATGCGTTCCGCAGATGACATACGGGAGATGCGGCCGTACTGCGACGCGTTTTTGATCGGTTCATCGATAATGGGCCACCCTGAGCCGCGAAAAAAACTGGAGGAATTTGTATGCGCGTGAAAATCTGCGGGATCACCCGCGCTGATGATGCCGTATTTGCAGAACAGGCCGGTGCCGATGCAATCGGGATTGTCATGTATTCACCGGGCTCGCCCCGGTCGATACCGGAGGCCCGGGCCCGGGAAATTTTTGATTCCCTTGGTCCGTTTGTGACACGGGTCGTCATCACGCACACGCATTCAAAGAGCGATCTCAAAAGCATCATTGCCCTACGGCCGGATGCAATTCAGATCTCGCACCCGTTTGTCTTTGATTCGGATCCGGGCGTCCGGCTACTCCGGGTGATCGGGCGCAGCAACACCGTACCCACGGACTGCGATGCGGTTATAGTCGATGAAAGCATGGGTGCAGGCCGGCATTTTGACCGGGCGTTTGCCCGCGAGGTTGTACAGACTTCGATGGTGCCGGTTATCCTTGCCGGGGGGCTCACCCCGGAAAATGTTGGCGAGGCGATCCGGGAGATCCGGCCCTATGCAGTCGATGTCGCATCCGGTGTTGAAACTGCAACGGGAATAAAAGACCACAACAAAATTGCGGCATTTATTTCCGCTGCACACGAGGCAGATCATGGTAAGTAAAGGACGGTTCGGGAAGTATGGCGGGCAGTATGTTCCTGAAACCCTGATGAACGCACTCATCGAACTCGAAGATGCATACGCGTACGCGACAGCTGATCCGGCATTTCAACGCGAACTTGCCGCATACCAATCGGAGTACGCCGGACGCCCGACACCGCTTACGTTCTGCGAAAACATGTCTCGGGACCTTGGCTTTAAAGTGTACCTGAAACGCGAAGATCTCGTGCATGGCGGTTCGCACAAGCTCAACAACACGCTCGGGCAGGCGCTCCTTGCAAAACGAATGGGAAAGAAACGGTTAATTGCCGAAACCGGCGCGGGCCAGCACGGGGTCGCAACTGCAATTGCCGGGGCGGCTCTTGGTTTTAACGTCGAGGTCTTCATGGGAGAGACCGATACAAAAAGGCAGGCCCTGAACGTCTTCCGGATGGAACTGATGGGCGCGACAGTCCACCCGGTGACATCTGGGACAAAGACCCTCAAGGACGCGACAAACGAGGCGCTCCGTGATTGGGTGGCAAACGTCCGGGACACGCACTACCTGATCGGATCGGTTGTCGGTCCGCACCCGTTCCCGACAATAGTCCGGGATTTCCAGTCAGTGATCGGGCGCGAGGCACGGGAACAGATCATTAAAAAAGAGGGAAAAATACCGGATGCGATTGTTGCCTGTGTTGGAGGGGGTTCAAACGCGATCGGGATCTTCCACCCGTTCCTTTCCGATGATGTGGAGCTGATCGGTATCGAAGCGGCGGGAAAGGGCATCGAAACGGGCGAGCACTCCGCTACGCTCTGTGCCGGAGAAGCTGGCGTACTGCACGGCACGCTCTCGTACCTGCTGCAGGACAAAAACGGGCAGGTACTTCCGACGCACAGCGTTGCAGCCGGCCTCGATTACCCGGGTGTCGGGCCCGAACACGCGATGCTTAAAGACTCGCACCGGGTTTCCTACCACGCGGTGCAGGACCCTGACGTGCTGGACGCGTTTCGGTATCTCTCCAGGACCGAAGGGATCATCCCGGCACTTGAATCTGCGCACGCGGTTGCATATGTCACAAAAAATGCTGACCGGTTTGACAAGGGGGATGTTGTGGTTATCAACCTGTCGGGACGGGGGGACAAGGATGTCGCCGGGATCGCATCGCAGGAGGAGACTGCATGACAGGACGCATTGAGTCCGTGTTCCGGAAAAAAGGATCGACGGCGTTTATCGGGTTTACCGTTGCCGGGGATCCGGATAAACAGACATCGGTCCGGATCGCAAAAGCGCTTATTGACGGCGGGACGGACATCCTTGAATTCGGCATGCCGTTCTCTGACCCGGTGGCGGACGGGCCGACCATCCAGCGGGCGGACGACCGGGCACTCGCAGCTGGTACCACACCGGATATGGTCTTTGAAATCGTCCGGGAAGTCCGGGCGTATTCGGACGTCCCGATCGTGCTTCTCGCGTACTACAACACGGTCTACCGGAGAGGAATCGACCGGTTCTTCCGCGAGGCACGCGAGGTCGGAGTTGACGGGATCCTTGTGGCCGATATGCCGGTCGAAGAATCCGGAGAAGTTGTTGCCGCCGCAAAAGAAAACGGCATTGACCCGGTTTTCCTTGTCACGCAGACGACTTCCTATGAACGTATGGACACGATCGTGAGCCGGGCAGGCGGGTTCCTGTACCTTGTTTCAGTACTCGGTGTCACGGGAGCCCGCAGCACCGTATCACCGGAAGCGCTGGAACTCCTTGCACGGGTAAAAAAACACACGGATCTCCCGCTTGCCATTGGTTTTGGAATCTCGACTCCGGAACAGGCTGTAATTTGCCATAAATCCGGGGCCGATGGGATTATTGTCGGGAGCGCGATTGTAACTATTGTTGAAAAGAACCTTGATGATATCAAAACGATGGAGACTATGCTCCGGCAATATGTCCGCCGTATGAAAGCAGCCGCAGAGAACTGATTTTTTTAGCAAAACCTGAAATATAACCTTATTATATCCGATCTTTTTTTAACACAGCCGGTTAACGTCTATCCGGTAAAATATGGCTTCAAAATCACTTGTGTTTCTTATCCTGGGCTTCTTCCTTGTTCTTGGCATTTTCAGTGCCGGATGCACGCAGCAGTCCACCACGGCACCGGCAACGACCACAACACCAACCGCACAGGCCACAACTTCCGTCCAGGCCGGCATGGCAAACCCGGCTTCAGTCAACTGCGGCAGCATCGGTGGTACTACCGAGATCAAGAAGAACGCTGATGGCAGCGAATACGGCATGTGCACCTTCACGAACGGAACAACCTGCGAAGAGTGGGCACTCTTCCGTGGCGAAGGCTGTAAGGCTGGCGCCGAACCCAACCAGACCGGCAACAACACTATGACCGGGCAGACCGGTCTCGCGAACCCGGCAGCTGTCAACTGCGTCAACATTGGCGGCACCGTTGAGATCAAGGACGGCGCAGCCGGCCAGTATGGCATGTGCACCTTCAAGAATGGTACAACCTGCGAAGAATGGGCACTCTTCCGTGGCGAAGGATGCAAAGCCGGCGCTGAACCCAACCAGACCGGCAACAGCACTATGACCGGGCAGACCGGTCTTGCGAACCCGGCAGCTGTCAACTGCGTGAACATTGGCGGCACCGTTGAGATCAAGGACGGCGCAGCCGGCCAGTATGGCATGTGCACCTTCACGAACGGAACAACCTGCGAAGAGTGGGCGCTTTTCCGTGGCGAAGGATGCAAGGCTGCAAACGTGACCGCGTAAAGCAGAACCTGATCTCTATTTTTAATTTCAGGAAATTCACACGCCTGTTTTTTGAGCAATTCACGGTTGTACTTCAGATGGTTCCTGTGAGAGAATTGCATCTAATCGGAAAAATGAGGTGTGTGTAAAAATCAGAACTCTTCTGCGATCCCGTATCCCCATGCATAGAGATTGGTTACGGGATCGCTTTTCGGGAAAAGGTTACACTCGAGTCCCCTGGTTTTTAAGAACCGGTCCGCCATGGCCGGTGACAATGGAAGGATTTTTTCCTTCACTGACTTTTTACTTGACCAGAAATGCAGGTAGTAGGTAATCTTCCTGTCATCCTCTTTTTCACAATGCATGTAAAGATCTTTCCCGGTTACGTTTGCATATTGCGAGTCGGAGACCGGTCGCGGTGCAAGATAAAGGCACTCGTCATTCCGGGTATTGACGGTTGTCTTGCGGCTGCCATCATACAAGGTCTGTTTCATTTTTTATCACCTGCCTGATGTTTTCCGGGATCATTTCCCCATGATCCCGGTTTTTGCCTGAATGTACGTGCAATGCACGAAACGATTTGTCGAAGTATGAGAAGAATCCCCTGAAATAGGGTTTTCCCCGGAATAAAGATAGGCACTGGTGTGTAATAAATATTTTTATTTTAGTAACACATTTTGTGTAAAACTTTTAAAAATTTAACAACGCTTCCGGAGAGAAACCTCAAAATGGGACATATAAGTTCAGGAGTTCCTGCAAAACCCGACCGTCCCTGCATTCCCTGCATTCATACTCCTGTGTCGAATGCCCGATCCTGAATGCATTGTGGGTGACCCCTTCCATTTATTGATCCTGAATGGGGTCACCAATATTTCTTTTACAAAAAGTTGGTCGGGAGACAGGAGGTCCCGGTTTTTTTCAAGAATGGGTACCTTCCATTGAAGGCCGGGTTGGCGCAGTGGACCCCGTTTATGAAATTGTTAAAGGAGTTTTCCTGCAAAAATTTGTTTTTGGCTCATCACAAACTTTGATAAGACCTCCGCATAAAAATGACTGGCATGTACGGCCGGAGCTATCCGGCGTGTTTCATAAGGGGCGTGCAGGAAATTTCAGATCCTGTATCCCGATCACAGCATCTTTCGTACCAAATTTGTATTTAAATTTTCTGTTTAAATCCGGTGAAATGCCGGTTTAGTACAAAGATCTCTGTCGAAAAAAATCTGAAAAGCCAAAAATTTTTGAAGAATAGATAAAAAAATCTTCAATTAATCACCAGATTAAAATAAAAATACTTATTAATGAAAAAAATAACAACATCTTAGATGCTATATGGCTCTCGATCAGTTGCAGGTTAATAACTTTACAGGAGCATCGGGCGATGATCCGGCTGTCAAGTTAAAGAACCTGGAGCAGGAAGTCAATCTTATCAAGACCTCCATCAAACGGCTCCTCATTGACTTACGGGAGCGTATCTCCTCCTTTGAAAATCCACAATCCCTGTATGCATGTGGAGGCCCTGTCCCATCATCAACTGCAAAAGAAGATGAAGAAGATGTAAAAGCTGCTGCCCTGGATGCACGTGAAGCAGCTCTTGAAACCCGCGAACTCCAGATGGAAGCAAAAAAGACTGCGTTGGAAGCAGATCAGAATAAAGAGATGTCTGGTATAAAATCCGATCTGTTTAATCAGCCGGCCCATAATGATGGGAAGAATATGGATGACCAGGCATTCTCTGCATTTGGCATCCCGGGGAATATGCCTTTTAAATTCCCGCAGCAGATCCCTCAAACGGTCCCTGAACCCCTCACACTCCATGAAGTATTCCAGTTATATTCCTGGACCCGGAAAGCGGTTCAAAAATTTGGACAGGACCGCCTGGTGATCCTGCTGGAATCCTATCGTATCATGGAATATCTTACGGTAAAATCACAGGATGTGATCACGGGGATGGCACGTCTGATGCCAGAGGATCTGGGTGCAGTGCATGAGGTCAGTGCCGAAGAATATATCTCAGAACTCTATTCTCTCAAGAGAATCCTTGAACCAGAGGATACATCGCTTGATCGGGATATGATTGAAGTCCTGATGGAGCAGCGCAGGCCTGTTGACCGGACGGTTAATGTACCGGATGAGGATGGTAATTTTACGGAACCATTCCCCTCACCTTATACTAAAGCGACATCTATGAATACAGGGTTTGATTTCGACCATATGGACAACCGGTATTAATCCGAAATGTTTTGACTAATGCTGGTACCCCAATAAGAAAATTCCAACAGCTCCTGAAAAAAGCAGTAAAGGAGACCAAAGGAGACCACTTAAAAATTTACAAAAAAACGGTTACTGCGACAATATATCCATTTTAAAGTTGATAACCTGGAAATATCAAGGGGCAGTCCATGTATCACGTTCTGTGTATTGATGACGAACAGAAACTCCTTGACATCCTCAAATTTTTTCTGGAACAGAGTGGATTGTATTCTGTCGACATTGTATCATCTGCTCCTGCCGCCTTGTCCATCCTGCAATCGACAAACTACGATGCAATCATATCTGATTACCAGATGCCGGGGATAAACGGCCTGGAATTCTTAAAACAGATCCGGGATTCCGGGAACAACGTCCCGTTCATTCTCCTTACCGATCGTGATCAGGAGAGTATTGCTGTCCGGGCTTTAAACGAAGGAGCCGATTTCTATCATTATAAAGACGGTGCTCATCAGAGCCGGTTTACGGAACTATCCCACAAGGTTCGTCGGGCAATTCAATGGAGGAAAGCAGAATCAGGCATACGTGACCGCGAATACCGTGAGCGGCAGATCATAAACTTCCTGCCTGATGCAACCTTTGCAATCGATACAAAAGGCACCGTCATCGCGTGGAACCGGGCAATTGAAATGATGTCTGGTATCCCTGCCCGCGATATGCTGGGCAAGGGGGATTATGCATATGCCATCCCGTTCTATGGGAAACGAAAACTGAGCCTGATTAATCTGGTATTCCTGCCTCCAGACGAGATCCGGAAATGGTATCCCAATGTTGTCCAGGATGGCACAACGCTTGAATCAGTAATTCCACACCCGGGCGTGCGGGGAGAGCCACGAATGTTTTGGGCCAGGGCAAGTCTGCTGTATAACCCCAGGGGGAAGGTTGTCGGCGCAATAGAGACCCTCCGCGATATTACGGAACGCACGAATACAGAAGAACTACTGAGGCAGAGCGAAGAAAAAAAACGCCAGCTCACAGCTATTATCGAATCCACCGATGATGCAGTAATCGGAAATACCTCTGACGGAATTATAACCCTCTGGAATGCAGGAGCGGAAAAGATCTATGGATATACACGCAGTGAAATTCTTGGAAAATCCATAGCAATTCTCGCACCCCCGGATTTAGAAATCAGGATTCCGAAAAAACTCGAAAAAATACTACTGGGAGAACATATCGATCACTACAAAGTTCCAGGTATCCGGAAGGATGGAAAACAAATCTGTGTGTCTGTAACCGTTTTGCCGGTTCCCGGCGCTGAACAGAATAGTACCTGTGTATTAACGATCGCCCGGGATATAACCTGGAAAAAGCGGGCAGAGGAAGAAAAAAACCGGTTATTACAGATACTTGACAGTTCGTCACACGAGATATATTCCTGTGATGCAGAGACGTTGCGGTTCATTGATGTTAACAAAGCCGCCCGGGAAAATCTCGGATATACTCTGGATGAACTGCGCACGCTTACGCCTCTCGATCTCAACCCGGAGATCACACGCGAATCATTTGAATCCCTGACAGCCCCCCTGTCCAATGACGAGACTGACAGAATGGTGTATACAACAACCCATAAACGAAAAGATGGTACCCTCTATCCGGTTGAAGTCCACCTGCAACTTTCCAGAATGGCGAGTCCCCCGGTTTTTGTTGCGATTATACCCGCTGTCGCAAAAAACATCCCGGTAAAAGAGGCACTACAGTTGAGCCGTTTCCCAAAGATTGTTGAGGAACCGCTCATCAAGAAACATATTCCGCAAAAGAAACACAGTGGCAGGAAAACTAAAAAATAAACTTTTTTTTGGATTTTACCCGTCTACAGATCTTAAAAATGTAAAAAGTGATACGCCATTAGTGCGTTGATCCGGCATATCAGTCGTATTTCCGGAATAAGGCCGGATTCTGTTGCCGTATCCACCAGCGGCGGACAAGCACAACGCCGATGACAAGAAGGACTATCATCACTGCACCGATAATCACCATGCCCTGCGGGATTATGGCGGGACCGGCCGGTGTCACGGAAAGGAGCGGTGAAATCGTCGTCTCTGATGGCAGGATAGTGCCAGTGCGTGCTTTTACCGGCATGAGAGTCTTTTCCTGTGTATCATTTTGTAGTGTGGTTGCAGGGGCGCCGGATGTAATGACCCGTACCGTAGTTTGTGAGGGACTTGTGGATACAGGGAGTGTTTTCCTGGCTGCCACTGCAAAGCAGGAAAATCCGGGTGTTATCGCGGTGAAATAATGGAAATCTCCATCTTTACAACGATACGTTGTGGGAAGCTCCATCCAGTTTCCATCATGATTACGGAGCATGACCACGTGATCCGGGTTCGCATGATTCACTTTCAGCCATCTGTCGGCTACCCGAAACGTAAGTGTTCCCTGACTGAGTGCTCGTGGATTAACAGCGATAGGTTCGATCTCGTAATACCCGGCCACTACATATCCGTCCCTGATTTGGTTTGGTTCACCCGGTGTCAGGGGTTTAATCAGGATAGACATTTCCCCGACATTATATGACGGGATAACCCGGATCTCCATAATCCGGATGGTGTTTTGGTCGTTCACCGGGGGATTGACAGAAAATGTCATCGATTCACCTGAAGGTGCCCCGGGAGATGCTACAATAACTGCCTCTGAACCGGTAAAGAAGGAGCCATCTTTGTCACTATCGCCGGTTATGGCCGTGGGGACAACTGATGGCGTTGGAGTGGTCCCAAAGACTGTAAATCCATTTTCCAGCATACCCGAATTTCCGTCATTATTGGTCACCACGATATTGTAGTTACCGACTGTTGTACCGGTCAAATCGATTATGCAGGTAATATTTACTCCAGATGGGACGTTTGTGTTACTCCCGATAATATCCGGGAACCCGGTCCGGTTTAGGTTTACGGTTGCACCCGGTGTGAAATTCGTACCGGCAAGCGCGACATTGACCTTTCCGGCGTTTGATCCCCCTGAAGGACTGATGCCGGATATTGTAGGAACCGTGGGTGGTTGCGTTACCGTAAAGGTTACCAAAGGATTGAAACCTTCCAGACCATCCGGATTAATGACAGTAACATTCCAGACGCCGGCATTAACTCCCGCCGGTACAGTCCCGCTTATTGAAGTTGACGTGCCGCTTATTCCGGTTAAAGAAATGTTGGCGTAACCGTTTCTTGTGAGGTTTATAGTTGGAACCGGTGTCGTGAAAAAACCGGTACCGGATACCGTTAGAACCGTTGTACCGGAGTTACTACCACTTGAAGGACTGATGCCGGTAACAGTTGGTGCTTCAGTATACGTGAACCTGTCGGCCAGTCCTATGGCCGATGTTCCTCCGGGCGTAATAACCGTGATATCTATAGTTCCGCTTCCGGGAGGTGAGACCGCAGTAATGGATGTATCAGTTGTTGTTCCTGTGATTGTTCCTGCAGTACTGCCAAACTTTACGGAAGTTATCCCGGAAAATCCTGTTCCGGTTATGGTAACGACAGTCCCCCCGACACGTGGGCCATACGCCGGTGAAATGCCAGTGACTGCCGGGCGGGGATAGTCAACAACAGTAAAAATATACGCCTGTCCTGCTGATGGGAATCCACCAGATTCAGCCCCAAACGCCCCGGTTATTACAGTGTCGGTGTATTGGGACACGGATGCACCAAAGTATGCCCCGTTTGCCTTATCAGACGCATTCAGGATTGCTGTCTCGCCCCAGTTTTCACCGGTATTTTTGAAGACATATACATGGCCCGCGGTAGAATCGCAGTCAGATTTAGTTTTATATGCTCCGATTACTGCGACAGTATTGTAAAGAGATACTGAAGTCCCGAAAACTGCGTTGTCAACACTATCCGAAGCATTTAGGATCGCTGTCTCATTCCATGTTTTCCCGTTATTTTTAAAGACATACACCTGACCGGCATAGTTTTTGGCACCCGTGGCCCCTACAAGAGCCATATTTTCGTAAAGTGATACAGAAGTCCCAAAATTTGCATTGGCTGCTTTATCCGATGCATTCAGGATTATTGATTCCTCCCAGGTATCGCGGGTATTTTTGAAGATGTATGCCTGGCCGGCTGCCGAAAAACCCCCGGATGCAGCACTACGTGCCCCAACAAGTGCGGTATCGTTGTAAAGCGATACCGAAGTCCCGAAATTGGCACCGGCTGCCTTGTCAGATGCATTCAGGATTGCAGTCTCGTACCAGCTGCCGCCAGTATTCCTGAAGACATAAACACGACCGGCAGATGAATCAGCTCCGTTCGCACCGACAAGTGCTGTGTCATTGTAAAGAGAAACAGATTGTCCGAAAAATGCAAAATTTGTTTTATCTGAAGCACTGAAAATCGCGGTCTGGTGCCATGACCCCTCCGCATTCCTGAAAATATATGCCTGACCGGCATAGGAATGTCCTCCGGATCCAGCACTACTTGCCCCGACAAGTGCAGTATCATTGTAAAGTGATACCGAAGTCCCGAAACTGGCACCGGATGCTTTATCCGAAGCATTAAGAATCGCGATCTGGTGCCATGTCCCTCCTGTATTCCTGAAAACATATGCCTGGCCGGCAGAGGAATTACACCCCTTTGCCCCGACGATTATGGTATCATTGTAGACTGAAACTGAATTCCCAAAATATGCATCTTTTGTTTTATCTGATGCGCTAAGGATGGCCGCCTGTGTGATAATGTAAGGGTCAATCGTAATGGGGTATATCGAGTCACTGTCATTTACTATCCAAAAAAGCTGGTTGTCATTGAGGATCATTTCTGACGGGAGGACCCGGCCATCAGCATCCCGCACCTCAAGCCCTCCATACTGCATAACCGGGCCATAATGATCAAAAAAGATGAGTGTCTGCGCATTCAAAACCGGTTGAAGGTCTCCGGAGAGGATATAAGATACAAGCAGATGTCCGGTCCCTTCCGGTCGTGACCAGATTGTTAAACCCTGCTCAACACAATCGTCACGGTTGATGTACCATTCGGTATAATCAGGACGGACAATATCCAACCGGTTCTCTTTTGCCAGATTCATTCCGGGAGACACTTCATGTATTGAACCCGGATGACCAATTCCAGTCAGTCGCATTGCAAACGAACCGTTCTTTGTTGCCACACGAACCTTCCCTGTACCGGATGCTGTAACCGTGACATGCTGTCGCGCATTATAAGAATACCAGAGTACTTCCTGATTATCAGGTAAATCAAGGGAAGGGAGTCGCCGATCAGAAAATTCCATGCCTGAAATGGATTCTTCAGGAAGTGCAGGATCAGAATAATACGCTGGAAAAACACTCGCCGCGGCTACCATGCCGACAAACAGCTGAAATATGATTATGCCAATCAGCGGTATTATCCTGCGTTTCATGACATCACTGGGTTCTGATTGCACAGGGTATTCCGGGGATCATCAACACCGGGGTCGGGGTAATCCCGGCAAAAATCAAAAATCCTGCCAGTACCGGATAAAACCTGTCCCGACTCATTTCTTAAGCCTCGTGCGTCATAAAAAAACGCGAAGGTAATTTGTATATATTCAGGAAAAACCGGGAGGTGCCTCTTTTTAAATGACTAATTCCCGATTCTGTAAATCGTCGATAAGATAACTGATAAATTTTGTTAATTGAGATTTCGGAAAAACACTTGAAAACAGAGTGTATTTGCATCGTGGCCGTGAGATCCGCCGGATGTCCTGCGATCCGCTTGCCGCTGACGAGCTGCACGGGATCCTAACACTGTATCTTGAGGAGGGGATGGATGCATATCCCGTTTCATAGCGGTTGAATAATACGGTGGATGGATAATGAGAGGACGATTGAGCTACTGAAAGGAGTGTGCGATGTCTGAAAGTCCTGTCCGGTTGGATGGGACTGCATGCTTAAAAATTAAAAAATGAGTTGAAGGGGCTTGTAACCCCTTCTCTCTTAAGCCGCCGGAGGGACTTGAACCCTCGACCTGCTGATTACGAATCAGCCGCTATACCGCTAAGCCACGGCGGCGCACTGCCTCACAATATCGACCTGTACGCTAATAAAATCTGTGTTTGGTGGGATGGGGAGGTTATTTAGGAGTAACCCCGGAGTGTCGTTACGCTCTCGGAGGGATGGGCTTCCTTTGCCGGGGAAATAGTCCCGAATTTCCCTTCGTAGTCGGCGATGGTTTTCTGGAGAACGCCGAGCAGGTTCTTAGCATGCGCCGGCGTGATGGAGACAATTGCCTTTGCCCGTGCCTGGTTTACCTGCGGAAGCTGGTGGAGGAACATGAACGTAAACTCATCATCCTTGTATGCGATCTGGATCATGTTGCTGTAGACCGGGTCAAGCGTCGGGGGAATATTGACGGATATTTCCTGTCCTGCCATAATAATCCGTTTGCCGTTTCTGGTATGAATAGTTGGTTACAACACTCTCGGCTGCCTGACCTGATAATTTCAATACGAATTCCAAACGAATTCCATAAGTTTAAGTGGCTGTTTTCCCCCGGTTATACGGGGAATTATTCTGGCGGAGCAGGACAGGCATGTCACAATATCAGAACTGGTGCGGGTGCATGCCTGCCCGGTCCGTTTTTTCTACGAGAAAGATGAGCCGGTAACCGAGTCGGACCGGTATGCGATCTGCAAACAGATCTCGTATCATCTTGGCCATGCCCTTGACGCGGATGCCATCTGGGACGAGGTGCTTGTCGTCAGGCTGGAAACCGACCCGGCGCTCCGGGAGTTCCTTGATATCTGCATTGCGTCCTGCAATAAACATGAGTGGACTCCGGCGGTCCAGACCGACGTTTCGGTAATTTCAAAGAAACATGGGATTGCCGGGCAGATCGACCGGGTCGCAGAGGATGGAACGTTTTCCATCGTGCGGGCGGCCGGGGCGATGCCATCCGGGACCTATGCTGCCGACCGTCTCCGGATTGCATGCATTGCATTCTGTCTTGAAGAGATGACTGGTAAAGAGGTCGCAGGAGGTCATGTGGAGTATATCCCGGACGGTGTCTCGCGGTACCATGCTGTCCAGCCCCGGGACCGGCGCCAGCTTCTTTCAACTCTTCACAAAGTCCGTGCGATTCATCGTGGTGAAGCGCCGGCTCACCCGCTTAATGCACCCTGTAACCGGTGCAAGTATAAGACGCGGTGCGAAGAAAGCGGCGGGCACCGGCTGAGCGAACTACTGTAAGAGTATTTTTATTAAATACTCCGGCAGTTGTGACCGCATCGCATTTTGACCCAAACCATGATACCCTGGCGGCGCAAGATGCTCCACTTAACAGGAGATACCCCTATGCAGTCATCTATCGTGCAGCCGGGCGATCCGGCGCGGAACTTCTCGTTAAAAGACCAGAAGAACACGACTTTCGATCTCTTCGAACAGGCCGGCAAGCGCACCCTCCTCTCGTTCCACCCCCTTGCATGGACGGAGTTCTGTGCCGCCCAGATGCAGTCACTTGAGGAGAACCAGGACGAGTTTGCCCGGCTCAACTGCGTGGCGGTTGGTATCAGCGTCGATTCTCGGCAGTGCAAGATGGCATGGGCGGAGAAAATCGGCATTTCGCGGACGCCCCTCTTGTGCGATTTCTGGCCTCACGGGACTACTGCACAGAAATACGGGCTTTTCAGGGAGGAGAACGGATTCTCAGAACGGGCGAACGTGATTGTGGACGAGAAGTTAAAAATAATCTTTGTCAGGGTTTACCCGGTCCACTCAGTGCCGGACATTCGCGAGGTCCTGAAGTTTCTCAAAAGGACTGCGTAAGTAGCATCATAGCAGTTGATGATCCAAATGCCGGATTACCCTATCCGGTCCGGCCCGGGTCAAAGGGGGGGAGGGGGTATCCCCCTGTTAGCCCGGCACAAGGTGGGGGGGTAGACCCCCTGTCTGGAGGATGGAAGGAGGGGGGGTAGGGCCCCTCCACCCCCACTTACGGAAACGAAAAGCCTGGTGTTTTGCACAGGAAGACGAGGGTTGTTCCCGTGGAATCTTCGACGAAATGGGTGACCGTCATCTGGTTTTTTGGATAGTATGTGGGGGGTTAGCCCGGGTCAAAGTGGGGAGGGGGTATCCCCCCTGTTGGCCCGGCACAAGGTGGGGGGGTAGACCCCCTGTCTGGAGGATGAAGGGGGTGGGGGTCGGCCCCCTCCCGGCATCATTTTTGCCGGCCCCCTCCCTGCCGGAAAAGGGCGGCCCCTCACAGATCCATTAAGAAGGGTTTTGAATTCCCTGCACCAACGTAATAAGCATACTTTTAATGACCGTTCCAATATCCGGGTCCGGGCGGGGACACCAGTGACACTTGCAAAGGGCTGTGTCCTCTGTTATAAAGGCGCAAAGATGGTGCTTTTTGTTACGGGACGTTGCCGACGCTCCTGCTGGTACTGCCCGCTGTCAAGCGAACGAAAAGGAAAAGATGTCGTTTACGCAAACGAACACCGGATCGAAACCCCGGAACAGGCCATAGAAATTGCGGAACGCATGAGCGCTCTCGGCACCGGCGTCACCGGTGGCGAACCCCTTCTTTGTCTTGATCGCGTTACGCAGTATTGCCGGCTCCTCAAGGAACATTTTGGACCAGAGCACCAGATCCATCTCTATACCGCACAGGCCCCGGTAAAGGCAGAACTCGAACAACTCAAAGGCATTGTGGACGAAATCCGGCTCCACCCGCCCCGCGAATGCTGGGAGCATATTCTCGATACTGATTATATCGCATCTGCACGGCTTGCAAAGGAGATGGGATTTGATATCGGCATCGAAGTCCCGTCACTTCCCGGTCTCGAACTGCTCATCCCCGCGCTCCCGTACCTTGATTTCCTGAATATTAACGAACTCGAATGGGGCGAGACCAATGCCGATGAAATGCGCGAGCGGGATTTAATGCTTGCCGACGGGGTCCATAACGCTGTCGATGGCGCACGCGACTGGGCAGAAGAACTTCTCAAAAATGAAAAAGTCCACTGGTGTTCATCGTCGTTTAAGGACTCCGTGCAGCTCCGCGAGCGGCTCAAACGCATTGCGGAGAACACGGCCCGGTCGTTTGATGAAGTTACTGACGACGGGACTATCGTATACGGGGTGCTCGATCTTCACCCGGGCACCCATGATGAAGTCATCGCCCGGTGCCGGAAGTATATCGAAGAAGACGCATTCTGTGACTGTGGCGACCATCTCGAAACTGCATGGTGGCTGCTTGACGAGTATAAGGACAAGATTCCCGGGAAAAAATCAGTTGTCGAGCGATACCCGGACGGCGGCATGATTGTTGAGGTGACCCCGCTGTGAACATCCGTAACCTGCTTGAACCCCTTTACGAACGGTACCTGAAGATGCAGCGCCTGCACATCCCGGTCCATATCGCTATCATCCAGGACGGGAACCGGCGGTTCGCAAAGGAGATGGGTATCGAAACCGCAAAGGGACACCGGGCGGGAGCGGACAAAACCGAGGAGATGCTTGACTGGGCCCACGAACTGGGAATCAAATATGTCACCCTCTATTCGTTCTCCACGGAGAATTTCAACCGGAGCGGGGAAGAAGTCCGGGCGCTCTTCCGGCTCTTCAAGGAGAAGTTTATCCAGACCGTTTCCGATGAGCGGGTGCAACGGTACAAAATCCGCATCCAGATGTTAGGTGACCGCTCGCTTCTTCCCGAAGACCTCAAACAGGCTGTTGAAGCTGCGGAAGAGGCGACAAAGGATTATGACGGGTTTACCCTGAATGTCGCACTTGCGTATGGCGGCAGGAACGAGATTGTCCTTGCTGCACGCGACATTGTAAAAGATGTCCGTACGGGAAAGATTACGCCGGATGCAATTGATGTCGAAATGGTCGAATCCCGGCTTCACGAGGCACAGGGCATCCCGCCGGTCGATCTCATTATCCGGACCGGAAACGAGTACCGTACGTCGAATTTCCTGCCGTGGCTTGCAACCGGCCACGAATCAGCCGTCTATTTCTGTGCTCCATTCTGGCCGCTTTTCCGGAAAATTGACCTGCTGCGTGCCATCCGTATCTACGACCAGCGGTTTAATACAAAAGCACGTTAACCCCCGCATTTTCCCATCAAAAATCCATTCCCGGATTATTTCGTTTACTATATTTCCCGGAACATGCCAGATGGAATAAGGTGAACCTATGGGTGCGGAAAAGCCGGCAGGATCCGGCTGGCAGCAGGTACCGGTCCTTTTACGGTCAGATATTGTTGCAGCAGCAGGGGAGGGACATCTGGATATCAGCGACGTATGTAACAGGGCACTTGCAAAACGTCTTGGGATAGAATACATTATCCCAAAAGCCCGGCAAAAAGAAGCGTCAGAGGTCATCATCGCCCCTACGGGTATCCCTGCCGCACCGGCAGGACATGATCCGGCAGCGGTACCGGTCATTAACGCGGAAGATCCCATGATGCCGGGGAAGGTCATGCGGGAGAAAAAAGAGAGAAAAACACCATCTCCCGCCAAAAAAGAAGCACCCTTGCAAAAACCGGCGTTATCGCATGCCGTGGCCCCTGCACCGCAGCCGAACCCCCTGACGGGGGATTCAAAAACCGGGCGGAAAGGCAAGAAAGAGGATGCTATAAAACGGTTCGTAAGCACTCTTCTTGTGCGGGAGACCGGGGAAAGCCCTGACGGGATCATCGCAAAAGACGAACTTTACCAGCGGTTCGAACGTTTTTGCCGGGACCATAATTACTCTACGATCCCCGACCAGAGGACATTTGCCGTCACCCTCAAGAACCGGTATGCGTTTCCCGAACGAACTGTGGGCGGCGTCCCGAGCTGGACCAGTATCAGGATAAAATAGGATTTGTTCTCATTTTCCGAACCGGCGCATACGGGACTGGTAATCACGCAGCACCCTCAGGAAATCCACGCGCCGGAAATATTTCCAGTTGACATCTGAGAAGAAGAGTTCTGAGTAGACCGACTGCCAGATCAGGAAATCTGTCAGGTGGTCGCCGCCGGTTTTAACCACAATGTCAGGGTCGTAACGGAACGTAAGGCAGGACTCCAGTGTTTTTTCGTCGATCTCGGATGGCTGGATACCATTCTTTGCCAGCCGGCGTATGCATTCCGTGATCTCTTCCCGCCCGCTCTTCCCAATCGCAACAACGACATCAAGACCGGAACCGGATACTTCTTCGGTCGTGCCGTAATGCAGCACGAGCCGGGCAACGGATGAGATCTTTTTTATCTCCGGTAAAAACCGTTCCAGTTCTTCCGGCGAGAGCTGGTTGATATGGAATGTCAGGCCCTCGATTGCCGGCGGTTTACCGGAGCCTGTCGGCACATTCTGCCGGGCCATGAGATCATTTAACCCGGAGCACCATCCGGTGACCTGCACGCACTTGTCAGGCGCTGCGGCAAGGTCGGCACCGGCGATCATGAAACAGATATGGCGGGGGAGGACCTGTATCTTCGGGAGAAGCATCCGTTCATAGATCCAGTGTAACATCTGTAATAACCCTTTGACAGCGAAGGTTAAGATAATTTACATAAGGTGTTCCCGTCGGAGTGAGCCTGAGGGGAGTCCCGGTACGGCAGAGGCGCCAGTAAAAGCCCTTATTAATCCGCTCATGAAATAATCTGTCAATAGATGTATTCTTATAAATCCGGGATCCCCCAGATCGATCAGGTAACCGGGGGATTTGAAGCAGGAACAAACCTCCTCCTCCTTGCACCATCCCTCAGTTATGCGGAGCAGTTCGCATATGCACTGACAAAACCTCTGCCCGGGGAGTATACGATCATGCTTTCGACAAACGAACGTGCCTCGGAAGTGATCGACCAGTTCAGGAGCTCCGGTGCCGACAAGCGTTTTATCGGGGTAATCGATGCGATTACAAAAAGTTCGACGCCGGCCGTTTCCGATACCGAGCGGTTCATGTTTGTTACAAACCCGACAGATCTTACCGGTATAGGTATCAAATTCTCGCATATGGTCGACCTTATCTTTGACGGTACATTTTCAAAGGAAGTAACCGGTCTTTTCCCGCCACCTGTACGGTTCTGTGTCAATTCCGTCTCGACCCTCCTTATGTACCGTAAACTTGAGGTGCTCTACCAGTTCCTTCATGTAATGTCGGCAAAACTCAAAAAAATTGAAGGGTTCGGGATTTACATTCTCAACAGCGAGGCATTTGACGACAAGACAATCTCGCTTATCAAGCAGCTTATGACTGTTGTGATCGAGATCAAGGTGGAACGGTCTGACAACTATTTCCGGGTTATGGGTGTCCATGGCATCAACGCAGACTGGCATAAATTTACGATCAACAAAGGACAGGTGGTTCTGGCATTATGATTTCCACCGGGATGTTTGGAATCGATGATATGTTGGGCGGGGGGATACCGAAGGGCAGCCGTGTAATGTACAGCCTTGAGCCCGGTGTTGACGGGCAGCTCTTCATGATCTCCACCCTTTATGAAGCGGTGGAAAAAGGAAAGTCCTGTCTTGTAATCATCCCCCACACGACCGTTGATGCGTTTCTTGCCGACATCGTGCAGCTCCGGGGAAAACCCCTGCCGGTTAAGGAAAACAGGGTCGTATTTCTGGATAGTGTCGACCGTGAACGTATACAGCGGCGTGCCGGTAAAGGCGGTGCGGCTGATCTGGAATGGCAGGCACGGATAAAAAAACTCTGCACGGATAACAATGTCGGGATAATTTTTGGGTATTTCGACATGATTTACGAGGACTTCGGTCTTGAAAAAGGTCTCAGGCTGCTCTCGCCGTCCTGTTGTACGAAAGATACGACTATCATTATCGAGCACCTGAACCTCGAAGGAGACAAACTGCTTGAGTCGTTTGCCGTAAAAAAGTCCTTCGATCTTATCATTTCAATCAGGTCGTCATTCAGGCCCCTGCCGCATTTCAATTACTTTACCATCGTGTACACTTCGTGGTCAACCCAGTTGCGCCGGTCGGTGCCTTTTCTTGTAAAAAACGGCCGTATCGTTCCCTACATCCCAAAGATTGTCGTGACCGGGCCACCCGACTCCGGCAAGTCCCGTTTTGTTTCAAACGCCACTGAACTGGGCATTTCGGTTGACCGGACCGGTCCTGGGGGCGAAACAACTACCGTTGCCATGGACTTTGGCTGGCTGCACTGGCAGGACTTTGACATCACGCTTTACGGTACCCCGGGCCAGCCCCGGTTTGACCCGATGCTCCCGATGATCCTGCACAATGCAATGGGCGTTGTATTACTCGTCGATGCAACGGATCGCGAACAGCTCCTTCGGGCCCGGCACCTTTTTCACACGATCACAAAAATGCACGTGCCAATAGTCATTGCCGCAAATAAAAAAGACCTGCCGGGGCTCATGAGCGAAGAGGAGATTCGCGCCGGTATCGGAACTGGTAAGGATATCCCGGTGTTTTTGATCTCCGCACTGCAGAAAAATGATGTGCGGGATGTCCTTGAATCGCTCGTGGATTCGATTACCCGGTTTATTTATTAAACTTTTGAGTCCGGGGATGCCATAATAAACTGAACCTCACGGATATTACAGGAGAAACCCGTACATGCTTACCTTTATCGGCCTTGGCCTTTACGACAAGAAGGATGTCTCGGAAAAGGGACTGGATCTCATCAGGAATGCGGATCATGTTTTTCTGGAAGGGTATACTTCCCGCCTCATGGGGACAACAAAAGAAGAACTTGAAGAGTATTACAAAAAACCGGTCAGTCTGCTGCGGCGGGCTGATGTAGAGCAGCATCCCGAAGAACTGCTTGACTGTGCTGAAAGCGGGAACACGGTTTTTCTCTGTGCCGGCGATCCGATGGTTTCGACCACCCATGCGGATCTCCGTATCCGTGCGGCGGACCGGGGGATACCTACCGCGATAGTCCACGGTGCTTCTATTGTAAGCGCAGTCTGCGGCCTTTCCGGGCTCCAGAACTACCGGTTCGGCAAGTCCTGTTCGGTGCCGTTTCCGCAGGAACACTGGTTGCCAACCTCGCCGATGGACGTGATTATAGAAAACCTGAAAATGCGCCTGCATACGCTCGTGTACCTTGACATACAGGACACCCGGTACATGACCGTTGGCGAGGCAGTTGACCTGCTCGAAGAGATGGCACGAAAAAAACAGGTAACGATCCCGTTATATGTCGGCATCGCCCGGGCCGGTTCCGATGCACCGGTTGTACGGGCCGGTAATGCCGATACCCTCCGTTCTGTGGACTTTGGCGCCCCGCTTCATGTAATTGTGGTTCCCGGAGAGCTTCACGATATGGAGCGGTTGTACCTTTCGAGGTTTGCCGGATTATGCTGATCGCGGCATGCGGGGAATTACTTTCCCGTGAAGTTGATGCTGTCACGATTGCCCCTCCAGAGGACACGCCGCTTGGGGAGCTTGCGGGGACTGTCCGTGGCATGGCACGGGCGTATGCTGACGATGGCGTTACGTTTTTTAAGGGCGGTGATCTGGTCAATGCACTGGCCGCATACTATTATGGTCATGGCTGGCTGCATTTTGGCCTTGCATACGGCCTGCTCTGTGCGGAAAAGAAACCCGCCTGCCCGTTTTTTGGGCCGGTGGAAACCCTTTCCCCGTACCTTGCAGCACGACTCGATGAGAAAACCCGGAGGTATGACCGCCTGCTTACAACCGCACTCCGGTCAGTTGTCCCGGCCCCGGAACCGGAGACTGCCGGGGGAATGTTTGCCCGTCGCGTTAATGCGATCAGTGCCTGTTATTCCCAGGCAGGGCAGGGCAGCCTTCTTAGTGGGGCAGAAGAAGAGGCCCTTGCCTATTTCAGTTACGGTCACGGGTGGCTTGATGCCGGGGTCCGGGCCGGTTTGTTTGCGCTTGCCGGCAACCGTGAGATCTTTACGATATAAAAAATTCCCGGGAAAATTCCCCTTTAATAAAAAGCGTTTATACTTTGCCCTGTAACCTTTTAAGATAACACCGGCAGGGCATTCCCGCCCGGAGAGATATGTATGGAGAGCTCGCAGAAGAAATGGCTGTATATATCCATTGCATTCTCCATTGTCGTCCTGGCTCTCATCCTTTATTTTACGATTAACGAGAACACTATCGAGTATCTCAAAAAAATCAACCCGTGGTTCCTGCTCCTTGCATTTCTCACCCATATCATGACCATGTGTTTCTGGGCGATGCGGGTGAAAAAAATGTCCGGGTCGCTTGGTTACCCGATTAAGTTCTTTTATTCCTTAAACCTCGTTTTTGCAAACCTCCTTGCCGCAGCGGTCACTCCAGCCCAGGCCGGCGGTGAACCGGTCCGGGTGCACGAGTTGTATAAAGCAAAGGTACCTCTTGGGGATGCAACTGCGATTGTCATCATGGAACGGGTGCTGGACGGTATCGCTCTTGCCGCTCTTGCTGCGTTTGCGATGTTTGCCCTTACCGAGCAGTGGAAGAGTCTGGGCTCGATATCTGATGTGATGGTCTATATCACGTGGATTTTTGTCGCGGGCTGTCTCTTATTGTTTTACCTTGCCATCCGGCGGCCCGACGTAATGAAACGGGTGGCTTGCAAGGCTGCCCGCTTCTTTACCAAATCATGGGAACAGTCCCGGGTAACGGAACTTCTGGCCCGTATCGAATCGGAGATTGTAAATTTCCATGCCGCTGTGCTTAAATTTGTCCGGACTGCGAAATCCGGTCTGCTCTGGGGGATGTTCTTTACCCTGCTCTACTGGATCTCGGAGATTGTTACCGCGTCGCTGATCCTTATCGGTCTTGGGCAACCGCCGCTCTTTTTAGAGTCGTTTGTGATCCAGCTTATCCTTGCGATCCTCATGATGCTGCCCCTTACTCCCGGCAGTTCCGGTATTGCTGAGGTCGGCGCAACGTCTATGTATGCCCTTTTTATCCCGGCAGCAATCGTCGGGGTCTTTGTCGTCCTCTGGAGGATTGTGCTTTACTATTTCAATATCGCCCTTGGAATAGTGTCAAGCCTCATTATCGTCCGTCGGGAAACTCATAACCCCCCGTAACAGCAGTCCCTCCGGCAACTCCTACCTACCTCAAGTCTTATCATACGGCAGGGTAATGTCTCTAAAGGCCAGCCATGGAGCCGGTACAGTGTTACGTCAAGGGAGTGTTTGTCGCCATAAGCAACACCGCTACCGTACCGGCTGTAGTACTTATCGATAACACCGGGCGCACAATCCCGATATTTATCGGCCTGTGGGAAGCAATCGCGATCAATAGTGCGAAAAACAATGAAGTGACGCCCCGGCCATTTACGCACGACCTGTTTATTGATCTCATGGGTAAGTTTTCGATTTCTGTCCGGCATCTCCAGATCGATTATGTGGAAGATGGGGTGTATTATGCACAGCTGGTCCTCACATCGGATGGTCGCGAGGAATGGCTTGACTGTCGTCCCAGTGACGGAATTACAGTGGCCCTGCGTGCCAGCGCACCGATATTTGTCGATGACGGACTGCTTACCGGCTCTGAACCGGCTGCATTTGTTTCAGAAATGGTAGATATTGCGACATTTTTGCAAAAATAGGGCTATTTAGGTAAATGTAAAAATATGCGAAGTTTATTTGCGCCGGTGCTCAAGTTCTCCGAGAACCTCTTTTAAATCGACGTTTGCAGCGCGGAGTGCGACAAGGATATGGAAGAAGAGATCGGCGGCTTCCTCTTTTGTCCGTTCAGGCACGCCGTTTTTTACGGCAATGATAAACTCGGTAGATTCCTCGCCTACCTTTTCAAGTACCTTGTCTATCCCTTTCTTGTCTCTTAAAAGCCGGCTCGTATACGAGTTCTCGCTTGGGTTTGCCGCCCGCTCGCAGATTACTTCCCAGAGTCCCCGTATTACCTGTGGATCTACCGGATCCCGTGCTCCCGTACTCATGCTTCCTCCTGCGCGAGCAGAACTTCCCCAATTTCAATGTTACAAAAACGCCGGCAGAGGATACGCGCTTTCTCGATATTGCAGCCGGCTTTTCCGATTGCGATGCCCAGATCATTTTTCTTGTTCACAAGGACGTTTACCGGAGTGCCCTCGGCCCCGCGTTCGATCCCGACTACTTCGGCCGGTTTGAAGATATTGGCGATAAATACTTCCGGCTGCTCGGCGAATTCCACCATCTCGATCCGTTTACCCAGCACGTTCTGGAGCCGCTTTATATTGTCGCCTTTTTTCCCTATCGCAAGCCCCATGTCGCCCGGCCGGATGACATAAATCACCCGGTCGAACCGGTCATCGATTACGCAGTCTAGTGCAGTTGAACGTGTAAGAATCCGCAGCTCCTCAATGTACCTTCGCTCCTTAAAACCAATATTGCGTTCCATTTGAAAATCAATCCTATTGTATCCGCAGTTTCATCCGATATTCGATACTTGGATATAGGCTGGCCCTGATGAGCCGGATATGTTTGTGCTGGATTATGAAATAATCACACGCTGCTTGGGTAAAAAAGTTTGGAAAAAAGTCTGGCCGGGTGCGGAATCGCACACTCAGCGGAAATTGTACGTGACGGTTACCTGGGCCGTGACCGTGATGCTGCCGGACTGGATGGGTGTCGAGGCTGCGAATTTGGCGCCTGCAGCGTCCATTGCCTGGTTGTACTGGCTGTATGCAACAGGAGTGTACGACTGGGCGATATCGGCAGTGTTTGTCCCGGTTATCGTCACATTGAGCGCGGAAGCGACCGTGTCGGCATCGGCACGTGCGTTTGCAACAGCCTTTGCAAGGGCCTGGTTCCGGAGCGCCTGGGCCTGGGCATCGGAGAGCATGAACTGGATGGAGTCTACCTGGTTGGCACCGGCGTTCACCGCAGTGTCGATGATCTGGCCGGTCTGGTTGGTGTCCTTTAAGGTCACACGCAGGGTGTTTGTTACCTGGTAGGTCTTGACCTTCGAGCTAAAGACTCCCTTGTCGTCCTGGTATACCGGGGTGATTATATAATCGGTAGTCTTCATCTGGTCCCGGGGTACGCCCGCAGCCGCGAGGGCATCAACGACATTGTTCATGGCAAGGGAGTTACTGGACTGCGCAAGCTTGATGTCGGAATTCTCCGTCTGTACCGAGAAACTGATCGTGACCCGGTCAGGAGTTCCCATAACGGTGCCGGAACCGCTCACCGAGATTATATGGTCCGCAGGAGTATCTGCGGCACCCACTGTGCCAATCATCGCCATGGCAAGGATTACCAGGGCGCAGGTAAATACTGCAATTTTTTGCATATTATATCAGGCCAATAGTGGGAACCCGGGAGGATTAAAAGTTGCTTTGACTGCGAAATTATTCGTACTTATCAAAAAATGCCCGGATTATCCGAAAGGATTTCCGTTCCCCAAAATACAAGAGCCGGCAGAACACACATAACAGACGATAGAGCATGGGAGCAACAATCGTCGAGAAGATCTTCTCACGGAAATGCGGCAGCGATATCAGGGCAGGCGAAGTGGTCATGACACCGGTCGACGGGGCAATGATTCACGATATTACCGGCCCGCTTGCCATCCGGAAGTTCTACGAGATGGGTGGAGAACACGTATTCGATCCGAAACGTGTAATCATGCTCTTTGATCACCAGATCCCGGCAGATTCGCTTGAAGCGGCGCAAAACCATGTGTACATGCGAAAGTTTGCCGCAGAACAGGGCATCCACAATTATGACATTAATGAAGGGGTCTGCCACCAGGTGGTCCTTGAGAAAGGCCGTGCAGCGCCCGGCGAGATTGTGGTAGGGGCGGATTCCCATACCTGCATGTACGGGGCGGTCGGAGCGTTTGCAACCGGTATCGGATCGACAGATATGGGTTTTGCACTGAAATTCGGCGCCCTTTACTTCAAGGTCCCGGAGACCATACGGGCAGAAGTTTCGGGAAAGTTCCAGAAGCGTGTCGGGGCAAAAGACCTGATCCTTGCGATTGCGGCAGATATCGGGGGAGACGGCGCGACCTACCAGGCAATCGAATTTACCGGGAAAACCATGTCAAAAATGGACATGGCAGGCCGGATGACCTGCTGCAATATGGCAATCGAGATGGGCGCTAAAGCCGGTATCGTTCCGCCGGATAAAGTCACATGGGACTACATGAAAGGCCGGAGGAAGGTGCAATCAATCGATCTTGCAAGTGACGATAACGCGAAATTTGCAGAGAAGCGGACATACGATGTATCAAAACTCGAACCGCAGGTTGCTGTTCCCCACAATGTTGACCAGGGGGTGCCGGTGAGTAAGGTGGCCGGGACGCATATTGATCAGGTCTTCATCGGTTCGTGCACGAACGGCCGGTACGAGGATATGGCGGAAGCGGCAAAAGTTCTTGGAAAGAAAAAGTTCCACACCAGTACCCGGGTGCTTGTCATCCCGGCATCCCGTGATGAATACCTCAAGGCACTCGAAACCGGGATTATCGAAAAGTTCGTGAAAGCAGGAGCCCTTGTTGAAGCACCGTGCTGCGGGCCGTGCATGGGCGGGTCTTTTGGGCTGCTCGCGCCCGGCGAAGTCTGCCTGTCGACATCGAACCGGAACTTCAAGGGCCGGCAGGGGAGCACTGAAGCATCGGTGTATCTCTGCTCTGCGGCAACTGCGGCGGCAAGTGCGATCACGGGCGAGATCACCGACCCACGGGAGGTGTGACGATGAGGGCATGGAAATTCGGGGACAATATCGATACGGATGCAATCATTCCGGGCCGGTTCCTGACAATGTATGACCCAAAGGAACTGGCAAAGCATGCCTTTGAGGGCACCCGTGACGAATATGCAAAAACCGTAAAGAAAGGCGATGTGGTAGTCGGCGGAAAGAACTTCGGGTGCGGCTCTTCGCGTGAGCATGCCCCCCTGGCGCTTCTCGGCGGCGGAGTACATGTCGTGCTTGCAAAATCATTTGCCCGGATCTTTTTCCGGAACTCCATCAATGTCGGGGTGCTGCCGGTGGTCTGTAAAGATACGGATAAGATTCCCGACGGGGCAAATGTCACGCTCAATCTCAAAAAAGGATACGTGGAAGTTGACGGAAAGAAGCTGGCCATCGAACCGGTGCCCGGGTTCATGCAGGGCATCATCGATGCAGGCGGTCTTGTGAACTATGCAAAGGCATTAAAGGAGGTGCCGGTATGTACAAAGTCGCGGCGATAGGCGGGGATGGGATCGGGCCCGAAATAGTAACCGAAGGAAAGAAAGTTCTTAAAGCCGCCGGAGAGCGATTTAACTTTGAGATTGAGTGGACAGATTTCGATATCGGAGCTGACCGTTATCTTGCGACAAAGGAACTCCTGACCGAGGATGACCTCAAAGAACTTAAAAAGTTCAAGGCGATTTATTTCGGCGCAATTGGCGACCCCCGGGTCCAGCCGGGCATCCTTGAGAAAGGTATCCTTTTGGCACTCCGGTTCTCATTTGACCAGTACGTGAACCTGCGGCCGATCCGGCTGCTCGAAGGGGTCGAGACGCCGCTTGCGAACAAGACGCCAAAAGACATCGATTTTGTTGTTGTTCGGGAAAATACCGAGGACTTCTATGTCGGGATCGGGTCCCGGTTCAAGAAACACCAGAAGATCGAACTTGAAGTTATCCGGGAAATCTACAACGTAAAGTTCGGCCTCGACGTCGAAACCGATGCAGAGGAACTGGCCTACCAGATCGGGGTCGTGACCAGGGAAGGGTCGCGCCGTGTCCAGACCTATGCGTTTGATCTTGCACAGAAACGCAGGAAAAAGCTCACGTCGGTAGACAAGGCTAACGTGCTGTCCGATGTATACGGGCTCTGGCGTGACGTCTTTAATGAAACCGCAAAGAAGTATCCCGATGTCGCCACCGATTTCAACTTTGTTGACGCGGTCACAATGTGGTTTGTGAAAAATCCCGAGTGGTTCGATGTTGTGGTCACGCCGAACATGTTCGGCGACATTATCACGGATCTCGGCGCGATGATACAGGGCGGGCTCGGTCTTGCCCCGGGCGGCAATATCAACCCGAAGGGCACTTCAATGTTTGAGCCAATCCACGGCTCTGCGCCGAAATACAAGGGCATGGACGTTGTAAACCCGATTGCAACAATCTGGGCCGGTTCACTCCTGCTTGACCATCTTGGCGAACATAGGGCTGCGGAAGCCGTGGTCAGGGCAATCGAGCAGAGTATCCGGGACGGGATCGTGACAAAGGACCTCGGCGGTACGGCCGGGACGTCAAAGGCTGGCAGTTATATTGCCGAGTGCGTGAAAAAAGGAAAATAAAAATCTTTTTTTCGTATCCCGTTGAATGGAGCCATATATGATTCAATCGGGATTCCGATTTCGTTTGAATTTTTCCAATATTGACAGTAATGCAGGTTTCGTACGGGATACTTTCACGGTCATTTACTGCCGTTATCTGAAGTCATGGCAGTATCAGCATCATTTTCGTTCTTTCCATGCGCAAAGATTGATTTGAGCGCGGAAAATGCTCCACTGGTCTCTTCACCGGTTTGATCCATCCTGCCATTCTTTCCGTATTCTTTCAGGAGGATCTCAGCTTCAACAATTCCCTCTTCGACCTTTTTCTTCTCCGTCACATCCACAAGGCAGCCGGCAATCGCTACTGTCTTGTTATCTTTTACAACCGGGATCTCATTTACCTCAACCCAGATCCGCGTACCGTCTTTTCCGTAAAATTCGAGCCTGTATGGCGGTTCCCTCCGTCCTGACGATATGGCATTAAGTGTCCGTTCAAGACCCCGGGCGTTGATCGGGTTATCGGTCAGGTAATCGGTCCATAACCGTTTTCCCGACCGGGGAGTGCAACCGAGAAGTGCGAGAATACGGGGACTAATGTAACGCAGTGTATGGTCAGGAGCATGGGTAAAATACATCTGGTGACTGCTCTCCAGAAGAATCATCAGTTCTTCATCACGTTTTGTTATCCTGCGGTGCTCCTGTTTTAACCGGGTCACATCACGGCCGGAGGCAACAATTGCGGTAACTTCGCCCTTGCCGTCGGTTATCGAACGTGCTGACCAGCTGATGCAGCGTGAGCCTTTCTTTGAAGAGATCCACTGCTCTACCTGACAGGTATAGGGAGGCCGGAAGAGGTTTACCATCCGTGTGGCCATGACATCCGAGTACCGTTCGTTTGTGGCCGGCATAAAAACGCTGCCGGCGAGTTCCTCTTTTGTCTTTCCCACGGCATCGCAGTATGCTGAATTGACATACAGAAGGCGCCCTTCGGGACTGAATTTTACCAGCAGGTCCTGCTGGTGCTCCACCAGTTCCTGATAGAGTGTATCGTCCTGTGCACTCATTGCCGGTCTCCAGTATCATGCAGGGGCCGTACTTGAACCAGGAAAAGACCCCTGCTTTGTAATTACACGTTTCCTTTTGAAACTATTAAGGTTGCACAACCTGATCATGGTGCGGTTCCGGAACATCCGGGATCCATAAAAAGGAGAGGGTACGAAAGAGGGAGGTGCGCGAGGTCAGACAAGTGCACTGATCTCCTGCTGGCCGGTAACCCTGCGGTCTTTCCAGAACCGGGAAGCCGGCTGTTCGGGAATCCTTACAATCGTGGCAAGACGCTCTTTCCCATAGATGACCGATCTGAGGGCAAGAAGCGAAACCGTGAAGTTTCCCGCTTCAAAGAGTTCGATGTTGAGGGCTTTTCCGGATGCCGAAACCTGTGCGAGACCACTGGTTGTTCCCAGGTAATAGTTCCACTCGCGTATGAGTGCTTCAACCTGAACAACAACCTGCCGTCCGGAAATACCCTTTGCGAGATCAGCCAGCCGGATCGCATACCGTGCACCGAGAATGTGCAGTTCCACAACTTCATGAATCCTGCCTTCACGGTCAACCGCCCTGCATCTTGTCCGCTGGATATAACCTGCCTTTTCCATCATACACGACCACCTTCTGTCGTAGTAGTGCATCTTGCAGGTGCAGTATATAACCCGGGGCCGTGCGCGGGGTGAAAGTGATTAAAATAAAAAAGGGAGAACCCCTGCCGATGCCGGTACTGGAGGAGATGTCCTGTTTTGCTTCAGAATATAAAGAGGGGGGCAGGGGGTCACCCCTAATCCCTGTTGTCCTGATGGTCACCCCCTCCTCAAGCTAGAATAGGTGACCCCCACCTCATGAAGAGTTGGGAGGGGGTGGCATGTAGTTCAAGACGAAGACTCCATTCGAAGCACAGGTTTTGTTGCTGGAATTTTAAGCGTGACCCCCTCCTTTTGGTGAGACCGGGGGGGTCACCAGCATTTCTCTGGAAAAGATTGCAGGGGGATGTGGGGGTCCCCTTTGTTTTTCCGGGAGGGGGGTACCCCCCTTCTGCTTTTCCTGCGGGCATCTTACCTGCCTTCGGTTGCCTGCTGAGGCGCTGAAGCATCACAATATTTTTGGAAAGCCTGAAAACAAACTCCTTTTACAAGGTTTTTACCATCAGGTTTACGTTTTTATATCCATACAGGAGTTGAGAACGTTTTCAACAAAATGAAGCGTGCCTCCAGTACCCACAAGGGGAGGATTGGTTAACCTGATCCGTCCGCGAAGGGGAGGAATAATCCCGACAAACGCCCGGTTGCCGTTTACCGACCGTTCAAATGCCGATCCTATCACGAGGTCCGGTGAGATCTCCTCAATTTTTTTAGAAATCTGTTCAAGCCCGGTCATCTTTTCAACAGGATATTTCGCGGCCATTTTTTGTGGCGGATCATTTCGCGTCCCGACAATGAGGATCTCTGCATCAAGGTACCGGGTGAGAATGTCTGCCGCAAAAGAAGCATAGGCAGAACCGGCAAAGATTGCAACACCGGGTGGATCGTAACGGGAAAGGTACCGGTCACAGGCGCGGATTACCTGTTCTTCCTGCAATTCGATTTCTGTAAGGACCGGGTCCACATCCGCGTTTTCGTATACTTCTGCAAGTCTCTCAAAGGTCGCTTTCAGCGCCAAAAATCCAAGCGTCCCGCCAAGATATTTCCCGACACCTGATACAAAATCATCATTTGTACCAATCGTGAACGGTGCTGCATGTCCCGCCATCTCGGCCCAGTCCCGGCAGAACACCGTTCCTACAGGAATTCCGGCACGGCGGAGCAGCCGGGATACCTCCTGGATGTTCCCCTCATAAAACGGATCCGAGAGGGACACGCCATCAATATTGACACCCTTTCTTTGGGGGCTGACATTCGGGGCAATTGCAGCAAGGGCCGCCCGGTAACCGGTTTCCAGTTCGCCGGCAAACCCGGGGCTGTCGACCAAAATGACATCGGTTCCGTCAAGTACCGATTTTATGTCTTCGCCAAGCACTGCCGGGACACAGGTAGTAACAACTGCGATCTGCCCTCCCTTACCCGACAGATCCCTGATTACCTCACGAAGCCGGTCTGCCGACCCGAACACCACCTCGTTTTCAAGAATAAATGTCCCGTGGAGGTTGGCGTTGAGCAGGGTCTTTGGATAGTAATAACAGCCACTTGAACCGTGGATGATAACGGATATTCCCTCAAAACCGGCAAGGCATGCTGCCGCCCCGGTCATTGCGCAGGGCCAGAGGGGAGTCTCGCATTCAGGCATGAATCGATCTCCTCCACCGGTGCAGCAGCCGGCGCACACCGGATATCCCTACCGGGGCTGTGACAGGTACCGGCACCGGGCAGCCTGTGGATGAAATGTCGAGACGGAGTGCCTGTGCGATATCCCTAGCCACCTTGGTCCCTTCTGGATCCGGAGAACGGAGGGAAAAAGAAATCCCGGCACCTGCAATGTCTGCAAAATCATCGAGCGTCTCCTGCCGGAATGCACGTTCATCCTCTACTGCATTCCGGTAGTCAATGCCGCAGATTTTTCCCACGGTTTCAAGGAACGCAACCGTACCTGATATCCCCGTTGGATAGGCCGGGATAAACGGCGTGCCAAAACGATCCCTGAGGTATTCCCCGACGGGAATAAGTGTAGGATCGCGGAGTATATTGAGCCGGGCAGCCCCCAGTGTTGCGATCTGACTTACAGTAAGGTCGTGCACAAACCTGACGTTTACCTCAAGACCAAGCAGGTCAAGCAGCCGGGACACCTCCTCGAAGTTTTCCTCAACCTCGTATTCGAGGTTCTTTTCTCCGATGATATTTACCCTGCCGTTTCCTTTCACAGGCATTGCCATACCGGCAAGGGCAACAAGTGCATTATTAACCCCGGTCTGGAACGGTCCCCCAAGGAACCCGGCAGTAGGAACGACAATGACCGGGACTTCGTTATGTATCCCGCAGACCATAGCGACATCATCGCCAATCGTATCCGTGATGCAGGTCGAGAGAACAAAGACTGCCGAAGGATTACGGGCGATCACTGAATCAAGTGTCCGGTCAAGCGCTCCCTCGCCGCCAAAGATCACATCGGTCTCCGAAAGTCCGGTCGAGACAAGCGGGGGGATGACGATCCGGTCGTTGTCAAGGTTTGTCGCATGCAGGAGGGAAAAATTATGATGGGTACACCCCTGCGGGCCATGCACGACGGTAATCGCGTCACGGACATGGGTAGTCACCGAGAGAGCGCCGGTAAGAGTACAGCCGGCAGACCTACATGAATTCGATGGCAAGGGCCTCAAGGTCATCGATCCCGAGAGGGGTAGGGACGGTAAAACTGGTGTTCTCCATGATCCGGGCGGCAAGATCACGGTATTTCTGTGCCTGATTTGATGAAGGGTCGTACTCGATCACCGTCTTGCGGTTTATCTCTGCAAGCTGCACGACACGATCGCGGGGAATGTACTGGATAAGATGGCTGTTGACCCGGTGGGCAAATTCGGCCACAAGTTCCTCCTCTTTTGGCAGGTTCTTTGCGTTGCAGATAACCCCGGCAAGCCGGCACCGGCTCTTCGGGCGGGCGCTTAACCTCTCTATCGCTTTGCAGATGTTGTTTGCGGCGTAAAGGGACATGAGTTCCCCCGATGTCACAAGATAGACTTCCTGTGCGTAGCCTTCACGCATCGGCATGGCAAACCCGCCGCAGACAACATCGCCCAGCACATCGTAGACAATAACATCGCCTGAAAGCGTCCCGAACTTTTCGAGCATCTGGAATGTGGCGATAATTCCCCGTCCGGCACAACCGACACCGGGTTCCGGACCCCCGGCCTCAACACACCGTATCCCGTTAAATCCTGTATAGACAACATCAGCGGGCGTCACTGCCGCAGCGCCCCGCTCACGCACCAAATCCATTACCGTGGGAATCAGTTTCCCGTGCATCAGCATACGCGTGCTGTCCCTTTTGGGATCGCACCCGATCTGAAGGATATCATGCCCCGCAAACGAGAGTGCGGCGGAGAGGTTTGCCGAGGTTGTGGACTTCCCGATACCGCCTTTTCCGTACAGGGCGATCTGTTTCATCTTTTTACTATTGTGGTTTTAATTTATATTAGATCTTCTGAAGTTAAGAAAAGTGTATTTGTGTTGGCTGGCCTTTTTAGTCGGACCCCCGGAACAGGGCAATAAACAACATGAGAACCGGGATTACTTCGAGCCGCCCGATCCACATTACTACGATAAACACCCATTTCGAGATAAATGGCATATCCGGGGATACATATCCTGAAGTAATCCCGCAGGTGGAGAATGCGGATGTGACATCGAAGATGACATCGGTAATGGAAAACAAGGTCAGGTGGAACTGTATGATAACAAGCGTGGCCACAAATATGACAATGACGGAAAGGATGATCACAAGCATTGTTTTTGCAGTTTCAAGTTCTGCCGTCGCACGCGGGATAATCCGTCCTTCGCTTTTAAATGGAATTAATACCTTGCCGCTCACAAAAAGCCGCCTGAACCACCAGATGAGTGAACGGAATCCGAGTACTACCCGGTTTAATTTGATACCCCCGGAGGTACTGCCGGCAGATCCTCCGATAAACACGAGCATAAGAAGAAAAAGAAGAGTCACACTCTCCCACATCTGGATATTTGCGATCTGGAACCCGGTTGTTGTAAGGGCAGATACCGACATAAACAGGCCCTGCATAAGTGCGACAGGAATCTCCGTGTTCCCGAAAAAGACCAGATCATAGGCGAGTACTGCCGTCCCGATTCCTGCAACAAAAAGGAAGAGTTTGACCTGGTCGTCCCCAAAAAAGCTCCACCGCCGGTTCTCCGTGATCAGGTAATACAGGCGGAACGGGAGTGCCCCGGCAATCATAATCGGGATGAGCAATAGTTCGAGGAAAACGTTGTTATATGCAAGGATTCCTCCATCATGGATAACAAACCCGCCGGTTGAGATCGTCGTGAGCGCGAGGTTGACGGAATCCCAGAGGGAAAGACCGGTAAAGAGGATGAGCCCGAGCGCAATAAACGTAAGGAACGCGTAGATTTTCCAGATCGCCCGTCCTGTCGATATGATGCTTGGCATCAGGGGCTCCTCCCGGCTCTCTTTCCTGTAGAATTTTCCCTGGAAGAGCCCGGTGCTGCTTGCAAGGGTGATTGCATAGGCAATGATCCCTATGCCGCCGATCCACTGCATATACGAGCGCCAGAAAAGCAGGGTATAGGGTGCAAGGTCAAGAGACCGCATCATGGTAAATGCGGTGCCGGTCCACCCCGCCATGCCCTCAAAGAAAGCATCGGTAAAACTCATGTCGAGACCCAGCATGAACGGGATGCCGCTTACCATGGCGCAGGCAAACCAGAAAAGGGCAACCGAACAGAGCGCAGTTGAGAGCCGGTTCTCGTGCACGTTCCGTGGCAGCTGTTTTAAGGCCGTCCCAAGAATGAGAAAAATAACCGGCACGGCAGCCATGGGCAGTAGTAAGCTCCATTCAGCAAAAAGCACCGTGACAATAAGAGGGACTGCCGTGAGAGGGGCAATAAAGAAGAAGATATCCCCAAGGTCCGCGGCAATCGTGGAAATATAGAGGAGCCGGTGCATCACATAGGTGGTTGTCTCTCGTGCTCTATGAGCGTTTGCCTTTTTTTAAGGAAAAGGAATAGTGAATTTGGAAATGACGGGTGGCTTTATCCCGTGCTGGTCTACAAACCGTGGACATTATAAAAACGCGGGCTTTCACGTTTGTGATAATATTTCTGGAAACGCTCGCATTTGTAAACCAAAAAAGGTTTGTTATGCCTGTGGCCTTGTGTCCTTACGCGATGTTAATGCTCTGGTGCTTTTTTAGGATTTCATCAGCGAGCCGATCAAGGGACTCCATTGACCCCTCTTCGGGTTCGCCCTGTATTACAACCGGCGGGATAATCTCGACTTTGACATGATCGAGCATCTTTGTGATCGTTTCGACGCTCTTGCCGCCCCACCCGTAGGAGCCGATTACGGATGCAAACCGGGTCTTCGGCCGGAGCACATTCGCAAGGTATGTCGCGGAAACAACCGTCGGGTGCGGGCCGAAAAGAACTGTCGGCGTTGCTATCACCACAGTCGCCGCATCGACAAGGGAGTACGCAAGTTCCCCGATATCGGTCTTCGTGAGATTGAAGGGTTTCACGACAATTCCCCTGCTGATGAGTGCCCCGGTAAGGTAGTCTACCATTTTGGCCGTGCTGCCGTGCATCGAGACGTACGGGATAACTACTTCGTTTTTCACGGAGTCCGAAACCCAGTCCGCGTATGCGTCAAGGATGAATTTCGGGTTCTTGTTGACCGGGCCGTGGCTGGGTGCAATCATGACGGGCGAGAGTTCGCGGACTTTCTCTATGTAGCCTTTGATACTGCCCCTGAATGGCATCATGATTTCTGCATAATACCGCTTTGCCAAACGGTATGCCCATGCTTCATCGGTGATGAAAAGTTCGCTTGTTGCCGCATGGAAACCGAAGAGATCACAGGGGAAGAGGATCTTATCCTCGACAAGGAAAGTGATCTGGGTCTCAGGCCAGTGCGTCCACGGGGTCATATGGAACTGGAGTGTCCGGTCGCCAAGCGAAAGGGTTTCGCCATCTGTGATTACCTTAAAACGCTCCTGAGGGACATGCAGCAGGGAAACAAGAAGATCGCGGCATTTTGCGTTCGTGACCACCTGTGCATCCGAATAGAACTCTAAGATCAGGGGGAGGGTTCCGGAATGATCCTGCTCGGCATGATTAATGACAATGTAATCAATGTGATCGACGCCAAGCCGTACAAGGTTTGAGACAAGTTCATATTCCTTTGCAGGGTCAACCGTGTCGATAAGTGCGGTTTTCTGGCTGCCCCTTACAAGATATGAGTTATAACTCGTCCCTTCCGGGAGCGGAATTAATTCATCGAAGATCCGGCGGTCAAAATCGAGGGCCCCTACCCAGTATACCCCGGAAACAAGTTCACGCGATACCATAACAACCAGTAGTTACTCCTCTTTTTTGAACTGATTCTTTGATGCAAAACAGACCGGGCAGGCCCAGTCCGCCGGAAGATTCTTAAAATCGACACCAGGCTTGATATCCTGAATCGGTTCGCCTTTTTCCGGGTTGTAAACATGCCCGCAGATGGTGCATACGTATCGGTCCATTAAAGTCGCTCCTGTAATTGATCGGTAGATTGTGGAATATTGCAGGGAATAATCGTTTCGATTATGCATAAAAAGCGTCCCGGGATTTTACCTGGATAATATATCATCCAAACGGGAGATTGGAGTTCATTAAGAGGATCATCAGGTTGGCGCAGCAAAATACAAGCATCAGGATCAGGGACGGGACAATAAAAAGTGCAGAACCCACTGTCGATAACAGGGCCTGTACAAGGACACAAAGCATGACTGCAATGGTCATGATCATGACGATAAGCGCAAAGAAGACTGACTGGATGTAGAAGAAGGCAACAAACCAGAAGAAAAACAGGATCAACACAAACAAAAACATTTGGAATGCTGCCTTTACATCACGATGCAAAAGACCTGCGTTCCAGATGCTGTACATCGTAAGACCCAGGAGAGAGAATGCAAAAATGATAGTGTAAAAAACAATGATGTCCGGCGGGACAAAGTCAGGTTTATTCAGGTTTGAGTACCAGCCGGGGATTGAAGTTGTAAACAGATAGAGGGCGATATACCCGGGGAGAAGACAGGTTACAAGGGATACAATGAGCTTACCGGTGTGATGCCCGCCTGTCATTATATGTTGTCATTTTCATCATTGTGATCATATAATTATCGTCACTTTTTATTCAACGGTCTCTCATTCGTGTCTTGCTGTTGCATCGTTACCCGAATTACAATAAGACAAACGACTGTTGGATTACCTTCATCCAATGCCAATGATCATATGGAGCCCCATTGCAACCATGAGTATCGCAAAGAGCAGCTTAATCTTCTCCGGAGATGTCGTGTGCGCAGCGCGGACGCCCAGCTGGGCAAAAGGAACGCTCGCCACTACAAGGACACACCAGTATGCAAGGTTGACGTACCCGAATGAAAACGGCGGCCGGCCGACAACGTCAAGACCGTTTATGATATAGGAGATGGTGCCGCTTGCAGAAGAACAGAGCATAAAAGCTGTCGAAGTGCCGATAGCGTGCCGGAGTGGAATGCCAAGAAGCGTGGTCATTACCGGTACCATGACAATCCCGCCACCGATTCCAAAAAGTCCGGAGACAAGACCAAAGACAAAGCCCCACGGAATAAAGATCCAAACCTTTTCCGGGATTTGATCCTCATTCTGGGGTGTATGGGAGAAGTACATCCGGACGGCAGCAAGGATGAGCACCACGCCAAAGAGGGAAGCCATAATCCGGCCGGGCATATGAGTGGCGATTGCCGCGCCGGTAAAGCCACCAATAATCCCGGGAACTACCATAAGCGCAAGTGGACGCAGCAGTACACAGCGCCGGCAGTGATGGCCCCATGCACTTGAAAGTGCGGTCAGCAGTATAACGGCAAGGCTGGTGCCAAATGCTACCCGGAGTGATATTGTCGGATCAAACCCGAAGCTGGTCAGCAGCCAGTACATTACGGGGACCATCAGAAAACCGCCGCCCACCCCGAAAAAGCCTGAAGCAAACCCGATTGCACTTCCGGTGATAGCAAGAATCAGGGCAGAAAAAATGAGGACGTCCACTTTTATCACCGGAAATATACGCTTCGTGAGAGTGGGTAGCAATCGTGTAAAAAATTATGCAATGGGGGTTACGTTTTAAAATATCCGGACGCAGCGGGTTTGAGAATCGCACCGTTACAAAAATCCGGGTTCCGGAACGATGCTCCAGACATTTGTGTTCATCCCGGTAAAATTCCGTTTGCAGGAACCGTTTATTTTTTGGGGATCATGACAGTTGTGTAATGTCGGGAAAAGTACAGGTGTACCCCCAACAGAGTCCCGGTAGCAAGAATGTTGCACAGTGCAACTGCCGGGTTAAAAGGCACAAGATATGCGGGATCGACCGAGGATACAGGCAGGACGGCTAAGCCCGCAGTGACAACAATAATGGTGGCGTAGACATCACGAACGGCAAAGAAAAAGAGTCCGATTACGCATCCAAGTGCCAAAAAGCCGGCAAATGTCCCTGTAAAGTCAGCACCGGCAAACAATGCTGACATTGATATGGCAAAGACCAGCGCCGTTATCAGGACGCCGGTGAAAACGGAGACAATTACCCCGCCGCTGCGAAAATATGCCTGCACATGTGTCCCAAGAAGCCCCCAGCAGATCATCACCGCTGCGATTGCTGTCGGCAGCAGGAAAATAAAAAGCGCGGCACCGGTTCCACGGTCCGGACCCTGCCCCGACATATTCATTACGACAAATACGGCACAGGCTGCTATTGCAGTCAGGCTGATGGCAGTTACCGTCCGGCGCAGTGACCGGAAGCCAATCTGGAACATGTTGATTGTCCCCGAAAGGAATGCCGCCCGGATACGCACAAACGGGACAAGGATGCCGACAATAATGCACGAGAGAACCGTATAGATGAGAAGCCCTGTGAAGCTGGCCTGTTCAAAAAGGCGGGTATTTCCTACAAGAAGGTAGTTCTCCAGCAGCCAGATGATTACAATAAGGAGTGGAATAAGGATAACCGTCACCCCTCCGGAATGCCGGCTGATCTGCCGGAATACCTCATCACGGTCTGCATCTGGGTCGCTCATCCGCTCAATCCTTATCCGGGCACCGGTTACAACATCTTATTTTACCGGTACAATGCCGGGATAATCGTTACTTCGATGCCTCAAAAAGTTCACGGATCTGTTGCATGCGTTCATTTCCTGATAAATTCCGGACCGGATAATGGTCATCAAAAGTTGGAAGTGCCCGCTTGTAGAACAAACCAAGGGCGACAGGTGTATCGTGGTTATAGTCCCATTCCCTTGCTTTCATACACGCAGTTTCAAAATCTGCCGGGTTGTGGCCGGCAAGATCATATACCCGGGACTGGTAGTATTCGGTCATGTTAAAGAAACTCGCGCAGATCTGGAGGACATCGATAAAGGCAAAACCCTTGTGGGTAATACCCTGCCGGACAAGCTGCGCAAGCTGCGGCATCTTACGGGTGTAACCCCGCGCAACAAAGGTTGCACCTGAAGCAAGCATCAGTTCGAGCGGGTTAAACGGGTACTCTGTCGCTCCATTCGGGGTAGATTTTCCTTTAAAACCCAACGGTGACGTGGGGGTGAATTGTCCGGTAGTAAGCCCGTAAACCCGGTTGTTATGAACGATCATGGTGATGTCAATGTTTCGTTTTGCGGCAAAGATCAGGTGGTCAAGCCCCTCGGCATATGCATCTCCGTCTCCGGCACAACAGATAACAGTAAGTGCCGGATTGGCAAGTTTAAGACCTGTTGCCACCGGGATAGTCCTTCCGTGAAGAGTGTAAACGCTGTTGATGTTGAGGTAGTCGGCGATCTTTGCATGACACCCGATACCTGAGACCAGCACAACGTCGTCAGGGGACCGCCCTTCATCCAGAAGACCGGAAAGGACCTCTTTGAGCGTGTGCTGGATGGCAAAGTTTCCGCAGCCGGGGCACCATGTGTTCTGTGCGGGCGTGATCAGGTTTTTGGTCATACCTCAATCACCTCTTTTACCAGATTGAGCAGTTCATCCGGTGTGAATGAACGGCCGTCATATTTGAGAACGGTGTTATCAACATGGCCGCCATGCTCGCGCACAAGTGCCGCAAGCTGCCCGGTGGCATTTTCCTCAACGGCTATCATGCGTTCAACCCCACGGGACGCAGATGCAAACTGCCGGTCCGGGTAGGGAGAGAGCACTACCGGCTGGATCACCCGCAATCCCAGCTGCGCTGCCACTTCGTCACAGGCATTCCTGACAGAACCCCAGCAGAGGAGGGCTGTTGTTCCATCGCGTAATCCCCGGACATTAACGCACGGGAACCGGTCCATCTCCTCTTTTAACTTCATGTATTTTTTCCTGCGCTTTTCTGCCATCTGTGCGACAAGCCCTGCATTTTCTGTCGTAATCCCGTCCTCGTCATGCGCATAACTGTTGACCTTAACAACTGCATCCTTCCTGCCGGGAAACGCTAGCGGTGAGATGCCGTCCGGTGTATCTGTATAGCGCCGGTAGGGTGCCTGCCCGTCCCAGAGTACAGCATCCGGCATCGGGAGACGGGGCAGTTCTTCATAATCGAGACTGTAGATGCCTTCTGACAGGGTCTTGTCGGCCAGCACAAACGCCGGGATCTGGTATTTCCATGCAATCCCGACTGCGGATTCTGACCAGGTGCAGGCTTCTTTTGCATCAGCAGGGGCGACAACCAGCCGGGGGAACTCACCCTGGCCTGCATGCAATACAAAGGAAAGTTCTGCCTGGCCGGTATATGTCGGCAGACCGGTTGACGGCCCGGTCCGCTGTGAAACCACGATCACGACAGGGATCTCTGCCTGGCCGGCAAATGACAGCCCTTCGGTCATCAGGCAGAAGCCTCCGCCTGAAGTTCCGACAGCGGTCTTTTTTCCGGCGACGGCGCTGCCAAGAGCCATCAGGATGACGGCAATCTCGTTCTCCGGGTGTATGACGGTTATTCCGAACCGTTCCGCGTTTGCGGCAAGGAAGTGAAGCAGGGATGATGACGGTGTCATCGGGTAGGAAATATATGTTGCAAGACCTCCGGCGACAAGGCCAAGCCCGATCGCTTCATTTCCCGACAACAGGCTGTGCGGCGGATGCGGGAGCGCCGGGATCGGCCGGGTGGTGTTGCTCTGGTCGTATGCCCTCCGTGCAACCCGAAGATTTTCATCTGTAGCCTTTGGCATATGCCGGGAAAAGACATTGTTTACCGTCTCCCATGGGATGCCTGCTGCTTTTGCAAATGCGCCAATCATCGCAGAATTCCCGGTGACGGGCGGTGCGGATTCTGCCTTAAGGATGGAGGTTACGGAAAGTGCCTGTCCGTTTTTGACAGGTTTTACCAGATCTGCATTTACAATCACAGTACAGTCATGGCAGTGGGGAAGGTGACGGTCAAGTGTCTCCTGGTTGAGCGCGATAAGATAATCAATACGGCTGGTTGACACACCGATCGGTTCGTCAGCGGCACGCACCACGGCAAAATTATGTCCCCCGCGAATAAGCGACGGATAATCGATGGAAATGCAGATGTAATAACCAAGATGGTTGAGCAGGTGCGCAACCATCAGGCCGGCATTGTTGATCCCGTCCCCGGCCCTGCCCCCGACAAGCACGGATACTTCCCGCATAAACAGTCCCCTTACAGGCCTGATGTTTCCGTGAGGGCATATATGTTTGGGATAATTACAGGTTATCGGAATAAAATTACACTAAAAAAAGATCAGTTCTTTTTTATCATTGCTTCAAGCATCGCTTTCATCTCGTTTATCCGGTAGGGCTTGGTAAGTTTCCCGGAAAAACCATAACGGGAATACTCCTGTACGACCGGGTCATTGGCATAGCCGCTTGACACGACTGCCTTTACATCCGGATCATACTCTTTGAGTTTCTCTATGGTCTCTCTCCCACCCATACCTTCAGATATGGTAAGATCTATGATGACAATGTCAAATGGCCGGCCGGCTTCCTTCTCCCGTTTGTACTGTTCAATTGCCGATGTGCCTTCCTTTGCAAACGCAGCATCGTACCCAAGGAACTGGAATACTTCACGGGACACATCCAAAATAATATCTTCATCGTCAACAAGAAGCACTTTCCCTTTACCTGCCATTCCCTCGATTCTCCTGATTAATAATTCGTCCGCACGCACTATATAAGTTCACACTGATTTTATCCCGAATATAAATCGGGCCTGATGAACTTCCCTTAAAAGAACGCCTGACAGAGGGAATTGTCCGCCCCCTCATTTTTTCACAAGCGCCCTTAGCCGCCCGGCCTCTGTTGCATCCTCAACCCTTAACAGGAATGTCCCATGGCAGGGCTTCGTGTACGGGAAGATAACAAAATCCCCGTCAAGGCCGATAGCAATCGGGGGAACACCGATAACATACACATCAAAGACCTTGAACCCCGGATCAACATCGATAGATTCGGAAAAGTTCTTCCGGATGTAGTCCCGCGACTCCTTGAACGACGCATTCCGGATCAGGATCTCATAACTGAGTGCTTCTACGCAGCCCATGG